>OBEQ010282124.1_pt1 | contig 18516 bp, 16 predicted proteins | sample 1670901 | NCBI WGS metagenome assembly OBEQ01 (sample SAMEA104232315, study PRJEB22302) | groundwater metagenome | biome: forest; feature: aquifer; material: groundwater | place: USA | collected 2011-08-07 | depth 5.4 m
CCCGTTGCCAGAAACAGCGTCAATTGCTCCGAGACAAACCCGGGTGCTGCGTAGAACTGCCCGATTTGCTTCACGCGTGCGGCGCTCCAACCGGTTTCTTCTTCCAATTCCCGCCTGGCGCACGCGGCTTTGGACTCGTGATGATCGAGCGTCCCAGCGGGCAATTCCAACAGCCAACGGTCAATGGCCCGCCGGTACTGGCGCACAAACACCAGCCGGCCGTCGTCCAACACCGGCACGACGACAATCGCGCCCGGATGTTTGATGGTTTCGCGCACGATCCGCTGGCCATCGATCTGCAGCTCTTCGCGGATCAGCCGGATGATGCGCCCTTCGTAGAGTGTTTCCCGTTTGACCACATTCACGGACGGACGCCGGCGCATCAGACTCCCGTTTCCTCATAGCCGAGCTGCCGCAACAACGCCGGTTTTTCCCGCCAATCTTTCGCGACTTTCACCCACAGTTCCAGAAAGATCTTGCGACCGAGCCATCGCTGCAATTCCACGCGCGCCTCGGTCCCGATGTGTTTGAGCATCTGCCCGCGCTTGCCGATGAGGATGGCTTTGTGGCTGTCGCGCTCCACGAGGATGGTCGCCTCAATTACGGTCACCGTCTCCTTCTCCTCGATCCGATCCACCATCACCGCCACGGCATGCGGCACTTCTTGGTGCGTGGCCAGTAAGACCTGCTCGCGAATGAATTCGCGGATGATCTGCGTGGTGGTTTGATCGGTGATTTGATCCGCCTCATACCACCGCGGGCCTTCCGGCAGCAGACGGCTCACCGCCTGCAGGAGTGCTGGCATGTTCTCTCCCGTTTTCGCGGACATGGGCACGACGGCCTGAAACAATCCGCGCTTCGCGCAGTCTTCCATCAGCGGCAGCAGCAACGGCTTGCTCACGAGATCGACTTTATTGATGACCAGGATCGCGGGACGGTTAGCCCGCTGGACTTCCTGAAAGACCCACTCATCTTCGCGGCTTAAGCCCGCGCGCGCATCGATGACCATGACCAGCACATCCGCATCTTCGATCACGCCTTTGGCCACCGTGATCAAATGACGCCCGAAGAGATGCTGCGGTTTGGCCCACCCGGGACTGTCGATGAAGATCAGTTGGGCGTCCTTGCGTGTTAGGATGCCCAAAATCCGGTGGCGGGTGGTTTGGGGCTTCGGCGACACGATCGAAATTTTTCGCTTCAAAATGGCATTGAGGATCGTCGACTTGCCGACGTTGGGCTTGCCGACAATGCCCACGAACCCTGAGCGAAATCCTGCCGAATCGCTAGAAATCATCCCAAAACTGCCTTCACACCACAGATGACACAGAATCCACACAGAAACACAGAGAAATTCTCTGTGCCTCCGCGGCCATTCTGTGATTCCGCGGTGTCATGTGTTATGAGCACGTTTCCGGCGGATCCACGCCAGTAGTTGTGGGCGCGTCAAACAGTTCAACACGTGCGCCGGACCGGCCCAGGCCCGCCGCGCAACCGCCACGCCAAGCGCGATCGTCTCCAATTGGTCCAGACGATGTGTATCGGTGGAAATACCCAGCATGACGCCAAGCTCTTTGGCGCGCCTTGCGGCCGTATCATTCAAGTCGAGGCGCTTCGGGTACGCGTTGATTTCAAGTGCGGTCTGCGTGTCAGCCGCGACGCGGAAGACCTGTTCCAAATCCACGGCATACGGATCGCGTTGGCCCAACAAGCGCCCGGTTGGATGCGCGATCATCGTCACATACGGATTGCGCATGGCCGTCACGATGCGATTGGTGATCGTGGCCTCGTCTTGTTTGAATCCTGAGTGAATGGAGGCCACCACAAAATCCAATCGCCGCAGCATGTCATCAGGATAATCCAGGCGTCCGCGCTCCAAAATATCCACCTCGGCTCCCACGAGCAGCTGATAGTTCCGAAACCGCTTGTTCAGACGAGCAATGCGAGAGATTTGGTCCTTCAGCCGAGGAATCGACAATCCGTGCGCCACTTTCAAAGAAGGCGAATGATCGCAAATCGCCAGGTACTGATAGCCGCGCTTGAAGCCCGCCTGCGCGACAGCTTCTAAGGTGTGCTGCCCATCCGACCAGTTCGTATGAATGTGGAAATCCCCTTTCAGATGTTTCTCTTCGACTAGTTGCGGCAGGCGTCCGGCTGCGGCCGCCTCAAGCTCGCCGGTGTCCTCGCGGAGTTCCGGCGGAATCCAGGGCAAACCCAGCGTCCGATACACGTCGACTTCTTCCCTGCCCCCCAGCCGCGTGCCGGTTTTCACGCGAAAGACGCCATATTCGTTCACCTTCAACCCCTGACGAACCGCCAGCTCGCGCAGATGCACGTTGTGTTCTTTGGATCCCGTAAAATACTGCCACGCGGCCCCGAAACACTCCGGCTCCACCATCCGCACATCGACCTGCACCGCGTCGGAGGTTAAGATCGAAACTTTGGTCTTGCCGGCTGCCAAGACCCGCGAACAAAAGGACGTACCCGTCAAGACCGCCGCCACCTTGCCAGGATTGGTCGTCGACACCAGCAGATCTAAATCCCCGATCGTCTCTTTCATCCGGCGAAGACTCCCCGCAATCTCCACCCGTTTGACGGCCGACGTCTTGCGCAAGACTGTCATGAGACTGCGGGCCAGTGCCAGCGCCCGCCCCACATCCATCCGGGCCTGTCCCCGCTTGACCACGTCAATGCCCTTGAGAATGTTCTCCTCTTTTTTCTGCTGAAACCCCGGCAGTGTTTGGAGGCGATGATCCCGCGCGGCCCGTTCCAATTGCGCAACCGAGGTGATATGCAAACGTTCGTACAGTAACTTCGTGGTTTTCGGCCCAACCGATGGCACGGTCATGAGATCCAACACGCCCGGCGGCACCGTGCGCTTGAGACGGTTCAGTTCGTGGATCTTGCCCGTCGTCAGATATTCGTGGATCTTGCTGCTCAAATCTTCTCCGATGCCGGGAATGTCCCGCAGACGTTCCTGTTGATCTAATTGCTCTATGTCTTCACTGAGACTCTCCAAATTTTGCGCGGCCTTCCGGTACGCGCGAATGCGAAAGGGATTGGCCCCCTGAAATTCCAAGAGATCCGCGAGCTGCGTGAAGAGCGCGGCGAGTGCATGCTGTTTCATGGCGAGGGGACACGCAGGCAGCAGGCGCGCATTAACGGGAACCTTTCAGCAAACTCTCGTTCACCCACTTGAGCCATTCCGCTTCCAACCGTGTGCGCTTGGTGTGGAGCTCCGTTTCCAGGACCGTCTCCAACGGCGTGCCGGCATCGACGGCCTTGAGCACTTGGCGAATGCGCCAAAATCCGTAGCGTTCCACCAGATACCGGATGATGCTGTGCGACTCTTCGTAGCCCAGCATCACCACGTTCGCGGGCAACGAGGTGGAAAACGCGTCCTTGAGATCTTTCCAGGGCAAGACCGTCCCGGCCTTGGCGTTTTGCCGCAGCACCGCCCAGGCGGGGGCCGAACCCTTCCACCCTTCATATTCGGCCAGCCCTTCGTTAAACCACGTGGGCAGGCGATCATGCACAAGGTCGTGAATGACGGCGTGCGTGTATTCATGGACCAGCGTCCGCGTCACCGCCTGCAAATCCAACCCTTTTCCCGGCAGCGGCACGCGGATTTTCCCGTCATACTGGCCGGCCACCCAATCCGGCGTCTCCTGCCGAAGCGCACGGAACTGCTCGGCACTATAGACCAGCACAATCGTTTTCTGCTGCGGCCAATACGCGAAATCGGAGCCCACCGACCGGCGAGCCTGTAGCAGGACATCGCGCACATCGAATCCGGTCGCGCGCTCGAGATTTTCGGTATAGCGGATGTCAAAATAGGCCTGGGACAGTTTTTCGAATTTTGATTCCACGGGCAATTCTTTGCTCACGCGCTGCAGCCGTTCCTGGGCGATCTTCAAGGAGGGATCCAATTTCAGGGCCTGCTCCCACGCGGCTTTGGCCTGCGGCAAGCGCTGGCTGTTGTATTCCAGCTCCCCCAGCAGGAGATAGGCCTGCGCCGAACGCGCATCGAGCGCCAGCGCCCGGTCAATTAATTGCCGCATCTCCTCAAACCGATGCTGTTGGTAGACCACCTGGGCCGCCTGGAGATAGACCCGCACCAAATTCTCCCGGAATTGCGCATTTGCGGCATCGAGTTGCTGCGCTTGTTCCAGCTGACGGATCGCCTCATCCAATTTACCCTGCCCTGCCAAAGTTACGCCATAGTTGTTGTACGCCACGGCGAGTTGTTTGCGCGTGGCAACGAAATTCGGCGTCGCGCTGAGCTGTTCCCGCAACTTCATGATGACGGCCGGCCAGTCCTGTTGTTCAGAGGCGGATTCCTTGGCGTTGGCCGTCCATCCCCTTGCCGGTTGGAGCGACCACCCATACAGCAAAACGCCCACCAACACGACCAGCCCCTTCCAGCGATTAGACATGGGCCTCAATCCATTGCGCGACGTCTGCAACTACCTGCTCGCGGACCGCTTCATGATGCAGTTCATGATAGGCCCCCGGAAAATGCACCACGCGGTGCTCGCAGGTAAAACGCTGGACCACCCGCGCACACGCCTCCAGCGAAATCAGATGATCCTCATCGCCGGTGAGTACTAGCGTCGGGACGCGCAATCTGACAGCGTAGGTCGACGCCTGCAGAATGGCGTCTTGGATCGCCCCGTAGGCCCGAACGGTAATTTGCCGGTGCACCAGCGGATCGGTCTGATAGCGTTTGATGATCATCGGATCATGGCTCAGCCACGCCGGTTGTATCCCAAGCGGAATGGCAAACGCCGGCCACCACCCCTGCAGCAACAACCGCAGCGACTCTTTCCATTGAGGCACCCGAAACCCCGCGCCAAAAAACGGCGACTGCAGCACCAACGCTCGCATGGCCTCGGGAGATCGCAGCGCCCAATGCAGCGCGATGAGCCCTCCCATACTGTGCCCAAACACCGCCATCTTCGACAAGCCGGTGTTCGGAAGAAAGAGATCGCGGGTCATCCCTTCCAGATCATCAAGGTACCACTCAAATCGTTCCACATCGCCGCGCGCGCCGCCGGACCGCCCATGGCCCCAGAGATCCGGGCAGGCCACCGCGAACCCTTTAGCCGCCAAGACCTCAGCAAACGGCTGATAGCGGCCGCCATGTTCGGCAAATCCATGGACGACCACCAGCAAGCCGCGCGCGTTAGCTGGACGCCAGAGACGATACCCTAGGGTCCGATCGGTACCGGGTGGTTTCCAGATCCCTTCCTGGATCTGGGCCGCGCTCATGAGGCAGCGCGAACGCCCGTCGCAGACGGAGCCGCGCTTGCAGATGGTGGAGGAGTTTGATAGAGCCGTTGCAGGATGTCGTGATAGCGCGCCGCGATCGCCGCGCGCTTGGCTTTTAACGTCGGCGTCAATTCCCCGGCGGCTTGGGTAAATTCTTGAGCTAAGACGCCAATCGCCTTCACCTGCTCGAAACTCGCCAGCTGTTGCTGCAGGGCTTGGATGCGGCTCCAGAGAAACGCCTGAATGGCCGGCGTCTTGACGAGTTCTTCCGTTGAGGCGCAGGCCAGTCCCTGTTGCGTGGCGTATGCGTTGAGGCGCTGCAGATTGGGCACAATCAGCGCCACGCAGTAGCGTTCCCGATCGCCGTAGACGAAGGCTTGCGCGACATACGGATCGGCCACGAACAAGTTTTCCAATTTTTGCGGCGCCACGAACTTGCCGCCGGCGGTCTTAATCAAATCTTTCTTGCGGTCGGTAATCGACACAAATCCTTCGGCGTCGATCGCGCCGATATCGCCGGTGTGAAACCAGCCGTCCGTCATCACGGCCTGGGTGGCGTCCGGTTGTTGGTAATAGCCCTGCATGACATGCGGCCCGCGCGTCGCGATTTCGCCATCCGATTCAATCCGGATCTCAACACCCTTGAGTGGCAACCCCACGGTCCCGAATTTCAACGCGTCCGGACGATTGACCGCAATCACCGGCGAGGTCTCGGTGAGGCCATACCCTTCCAAAATCGTCACCCCCGCATCGAAGAAAAACTCCGCAATCGTTTTGGAAAGCGGCGCGCTGCCGGAGACAAAAAATTTCAAGCGCCCCCCCAACCGTTGCTGGAGCTTGCGGAACATCAACCGATCCGCGAGGGCGTATTGCCACCGCAACGGCGGCGGCAGCGGCCGACGGGCCAGGCGGTACGGGCGCGCCTGCTGCCCGACGGACATCGCCCAGGCGGCAATGCGCTGTTTGAGAGGCGACGCCGTCCGGAGCCCTTCCTGGACACGCGCATAGAGCTTTTCAAAAAACCGCGGCACGCCCAACATGACCGTCGGTTTGACTTCCACCATGTTCAGCGGAAGCGTGTCCATGCTCTCGGCGTAGGCCACCGAGGCTCCTGCCATCATCATCAAATACCAGCCGGCCATCCGCTCAAACACATGGCTCAACGGCAGAAACGATAAATGCAGATCGGTGTTGCTGATGGGAATCGCGTCCAAACAGGACGCCGCGTTGGAGAGAAAATTTTGGTGAGACAGCATCGCCCCTTTCGGCTCTCCGGTTGTCCCCGAGGTGTAAATGAGGGTGGCGGTGTGCGTGGGCTCGATCTCCTGGAGCCGGCGCGCGAACAATTCACCCAACCGCTCCTTGACGCCTCGGCCCTGCTCGAGGGCACCCGACCAGGACTGCTCTTGCGGCGTGAGGCGGCCTGGCTCCATCACAATCGTCATGCGCAGCGACGGCACCTGCACGTTGAGGTTGCGAACCTTCTTGGCCTGCTCGAGACTTGAAACCACGCACATGACCGGTTGGCAATCCCGGAAGATTTGGAGAATATCCGCCTCCGTCAATGTCGGATAGATCGGCACACTCCATGCGCGCACCGATTGGATCGCCAGATCCGCGATGCCCCATTCCAAGCGATTCTCGGACAAAATGGCGATCCGATCTCCCGGATTGACCGGTATGCTTAAGAGATACGCCCCGAGGGACTGCACGAGCTTCGCCGCCTCTTCCCAACTGCTCGGCTCGTACCGGCCTTGACGTCTGGTCCAAAACAGCGGATTGCGGCCATAGCGGGCGGCCTGCTCGAAAAATAATGCGGGAATCGTCTGCGCCATGCGGCGAGGGGATGGGTTAGGCGTGCGTGGTGACAATACCCTGTTCCAACCAGGCGTACTGGTCGTTCAAAAATGCTTGAGACACCTGGAAGGCCTGCCGGTCCTGATTGTGGTGAAGACGGCGGAACAGTTCCTCCACGCGCTGGCGGGATTGCCGGCAAAACAGATCCGCCAACTCGAAGGGACTCCGATCGCCTGGATTTTTCTGCAGCATCTGCTGCGCCCGCGCGCAACTGGCGACGATCGCAAACAGCTCGGCCCCGATCTCGACCAGCCGGCCCAGGAGTTGCTGCCGAAACGCTAACTGCGTCTGGTAGCGGACCGCGCCGTGAAAGAGTTCCAACGCGAGCCGATGGCTGGCTCGATCCGCAAACCGCACGTGCGCAGCCAGCGGACCAAACTGCCCGCAGCCGCGCAGCCCCACCTGCAACACCTGCTGGCAAGGCCACCACAGGCCGTAATAGGCCGTGGCGCGCACCAGGGCCTGCGCTTTCACGCCCGGCGATTCATGGGGATCCAAGATCGGGTTGACCAACCGCATGTGGGCATCGAGCGCTTCGCGGGCGATGAACAGCCGCATGATTTCACTCGTGCCCTCGATGATGAGATTGATCCGGCTTTCCCGCATGATCCGCTCAACCGGAATCGCTTTCTCGCCGCGGGCCCGCAGCGAATCCGCCGATTCATATCCGCGGCCGCCGCGAATCTGCAGCGTGTCGTCTACGATGCGCCAGCACGCCTCCGAACAAAACATTTTCGCAATCGCGGCTTCCAATCGGATGTCGAAGAGCTTGCGGTCGGCCAGCACGGAGGTCAATTGCACCATGGATTCCATGGCAAACACGGTCGAGGCCATCGTCGCCAGCTTGCCGGCGATGGCCTCGTGCTTGCCGATGATACTGCCCCACTGTTTGCGTTCGCGCGCCCACTCGCGGGAAATTTGCAAACAACGCTTGGCCGCGCCCACGCAGGCCGCGGGCAGCGTCAGGCGTCCGGTGTTGAGCGTCATCAACGCCAGCTTTAGCCCCTGCCCCAGCCCCCACAGGATGTTCGCCTTGGGCACTTTGAGATTCGTGAACCGGATGACGCCATTCTGGATGCCATGTAATCCCATAAACCGGCAGCGATGCACGACTTCGAATCCCGGCATCGATTTTTCGACGATGAATGCGGTGATCTGCTTGCGCTCTTTGCCGCGCACCGTCACCGAGGGCGTGCGCGCCATCACCACGATCACATCGGCCACCGTGCCGTTGGTGCACCACAGTTTTTCGCCGTTGAGCAGATACGACTCACCATTGTCGACCGGCGTGGCGGTTGTTTGCATGTTGGCCGGATCGGATCCCACCTCGGACTCGGTCAACGCAAACGCTGAGATGGTTCCCGTGGCCAGCCGCGGCAGATATGTGCGCTTCTGTTCCTCGGTGCCAAACAACATCAACGGTTGGGGCGCGCCGATGCTCTGATGCGCGCTCAACCATACCGCCGTCGAGCCGCAATAACTGGCGACCAGCGCAATCACGCGGTTGTAATTCGATTGCGAGAGGCCCAGCCCGCCGTATTCCTTGGGAATTTTCATCCCGAAACAGCCCAGCTTCGCCAAACCCTGAATCACCTGCGGCGGAATCTCTCCCGTGCGGTCAATCGCATCGGGATCTAGATGTTCGCGCAAAAACGCTTCGACTTGGCGCATATACTCATCGCCCAGGGCGCGATCCTCCGGAGGTTGTTCAGGATAGGGCATGACGAGCTCAAACGGCAGGTGGCCCATGAAGAGTTCGGCCATAAAACTGGGGTGGTGCCACTCGGTTTGGCGAGCCGCCTCGGTAATTTCGAGGGCTTCGGGAGCTGTGTGACCTTTAAATGTTGCGGTGGCGTCTGCCATGTGACTACGACACCACGGATGGCACAGAAATCACACAGAAGCACAGAGAAATTTTCTGTGTCTCTGTGGTCATTCTGTGGTTCGGTGGTGTCATGGTTTCCTAGCGATCGGTGAACTTCGGCTGCCGTTTCTCCAGAAACGCGCTCACGCCTTCCTTATAATCCGCGGTGTCGGCGACTTGGCCGAATAGACGCGCTTCATTCGCCAAGCCCTCGTCCAACGACCGCTCTAACCCGTCTTCGATGGCTTGCAGGGCCAAGCGCAACGCCACGCCGGGTTTGCTGGCGAGTTTGCGGGCGAAATCTTTCGCAGCTTTCATCACCTGATCCTGCGGCACGACCAGATTCACCAACCCCAATCGATGGGCTTCTTGCGCGGTGATCATATCACCGGTGAGAATGAGCTCGGTAGCTTTGGCTTTTCCAAGCAACCGCGCCATCCGCTGCGTGCCGCCGAATCCAGGAATAATGCCCAGGTTGATTTCGGGTTGGCCAAACCGCGCGCGGTCACCGGTAATCCGAATATGGCAGGCCATCGCGAGTTCGCATCCGCCACCCAAACAGACGCCGTTAATCGCCGCAATCACCGGTTTGCCCAGCCGTTGGATGTTCATAATCACCGACTGCCCTTTGGCGGCGACTTCCGCGGCTTCCTTGCCTGAGGACAACCCCGCGATTTCCTTAATGTCCGCGCCGGCCACAAACGCAAACGAACCGCCGCCGGTGAGAATCACGACTTTCACGGCGTCGTTAGTCTTGAGCGTTGCCAGCGTTTGCCCGAGCTCTTCCATCACCGAACGGCTGAGCGCATTGACCGGAGGCCGATCAATCGTCACAACAGCCATCCGCTCTTCAATGGCCGTCTTGACCGCGGGACCTGTGGTGGATGTTGGCATAGAATCTCCTTCAATGATTATTCGGCGTAATCAAAAAAACCCTTTTTCGTTTTCTTGCCTAGATGGCCTGCCGCGACTTTGCGCTTGAGCAGCGGCGACGGCCAGAACCGGTTACCGAAGACCGCAGCGAGCTTGGTCAATTCCTCCAGCACCACGTCCAAGCCCACCTCATCTGCATAGTGCAAAATGCCGCCTTTGGACATCGGAAACCCAAGCCCGGCCACGACGGCCAGATCCGCGTCGGCGGCCGTGCACACATGTTCTTCCAAGCAGCGAATGACTTCATTGATCATCGGCAGGACCACGCGGTTGACGCTGAATCCGATTGCAGGTTTTTTCCCAGAGGCCTGAAGATCTTTGAGAATCGCATCGAGTTCTGCATCCGGCTGGCCTGCGCGATCGCCATACAGATAAAACCCGGCGCCGGACTTCATCCCGAAGCGGCCTTTCGCGTAGACCTTTTCCCACAGCGCCGCCGGCGCCATCCGATCGCCGTAGGCATCGAGCAACACGTTGACGACTTCGCGGCACACATCAAATCCCAGATTATCGACGAGGGTAAACGGGCCCATCGGAAACCCGAACGCCGCCAACGCCTCATCAGCCGCTTTGGGCGTCACGCTGCCCTCTTGCACGCAACACGCCGCTTCGTTGAGATACGGCATCAGAATCCGGTTCACCAAAAATCCCGGACACTCGTTGACCCGCACGGGCAGCTTGCGCAGACTCTCGGCAAACGCCGTGATGTCACCGGTGACCTCCTCTGCCGTCTCCAGTCCTGGAATCACTTCGACCAATTTCATGATGTGGGCCGGATAGAAAAAGTGCATACCGATGACTTTGTGCGGACGTTTCGTGGCAGCGCCCAGCGCGGAAATCGACAAGGAGGAGGTATTCGACGCGAGGACGGCGTTTTCCGGAGTCGCGCCATCGAGATCCTTGAAAATTTGCCGCTTGAGGTCCATTTTTTCTGGCACGGCCTCGATCGCTAAATCGACGTCCTTAAAATTCTCATACGTCGTCACGCCGGTGACCAGTGTGAGTTTCTGGGCCATATCCTCAACGCTCATCTTGCCGCGATCCACCCGTCGCTGGTAGATCTTGCGGATGACGTCCAACCCCTTGTCGACGCGGGGCTGATCGACATCTTTCAGCAGCACGGGAATGCCGCTAAACGAGATCGCCTGCGCGATCTCGGCTCCCATCGCCCCTGCCCCGACCACTGCCGCTTTATAGATGTACATGGTTTAGACGCGTTCCAGCACCATGGCGACGCCCTGACCGCCGCCCACACAGACGGTCGCCACACCCAGATTCAGATTCCGCCGCTTCATTTCATGCAGCAGCGTGATCACGACACGAGCCCCGCTTTGGCCGACCGGATGCCCCAACGCGATGGCCCCGCCGTTGACATTCACGATCTCTCGATTTAGACCAAGGGATTTTTCGCAGGCCAAGAACGTAGCGGCAAATGCTTCATTCATTTCCAACAATTGCATATCTTTGAGCGTGAGCTTGGCCTTTTTAAGCGCCTCCGGCACCGCATACGCCGGCCCGAGTCCCATGCGCTCCGGCTCCAAGCCGACGATCGCATACGCTTTGATCATGCCCAGCGGTGTGTAGCCCAACACCTTGGCTTTCTCGGCGGACATGACCAGCGCGCACGCGGCCCCATCGGCATTAAAACACGCATTGCCCGGTGTCACGGTGCCGCCTTCCTTGAAGACCGCCGGATATTGACCCAACGTTTGCTCATTCAAGGCCGGATTAATCCCTTCATCTTGCGTGAATGGCTCGGGCGGTAAGTCCTTGCCGAAGGCGCGTTTGGGAATCATGACCGTCACCAGTTCATCCTTAAAACGTCCTTCGCGGGTCGCCCGAAATGCGCGCTGATGCGACAGCACCGCGAAGCGGTCTTGGTCTTGGCGGGTAAGCCCAAATTCCTCGACGAGATTTTCCGCGGTGCGGCCCATCATCTGGCCGCACACCGGATCCGTCAGGCCTTCCCACACGGTATCCACCATCTCCGAATGCCGGATCCGCTTGCCCCACCGCAGATCGCGGCTCACATAGGGGGACGCGCTCATGCTTTCCGTGCCGCCGACTAGCTGAATGTCGTGGTCGCCGCAGACGATATTCTGGTAGGCATTGATGAGGGCTTGCAAACCTGAGGCGCAATTGCGTTGGACGGTGTACCCGGGCACTTGCTTGGGCACTCCAGCGCGCAAGGCGATCACGCGGGCGATGTTCGGGGCATCCGATCCCTGCCCCACACACCCAAAGATCGTTTCTTCGACGTCACCGGGCTTGAGATGAGTGCGCTTGAGCAGCTCGCGTACCGCCACCTCGCCAAGCGATTGAGCCGTCACGTCTTTGAGCGCCCCGCCAAACACGCCATTAGGCGTGCGCACGCCATCCACAATTACCACTTGAGTGGGCATGTTAGGGTTGTATCGTACCGGCCTGCGGAAGGCTTGTCAACGACGGGGGCTCGGACGTCTCCTCCGCTCGCGTCGGCGACTCCGTCATCCCAACCAACCGTTTGATGGCCGGGAGCATCCGCAACGCCTCCTCCTCTCCTCGTCGAATGAATTGTTCCGGATTATAAAACTCCAACCAGTGCGATCCCGGCAACGACGGTCGGAGTACCAGGTCCGCTTCACGACAGGCCGTTTCAGCGATCTGGTATTCCATCGACTGCATGGACCGCATGATCACGTCAAACAACAACGGCGAGACCGACCGCGCCAGCTCCTGGCGCAGGCGCACCCACATCCGGACCGGCAGACTCTTGGAGGCCAGCTGCGCGTCCCATTCGGCCCGCTTGCGCTCAACCTCTTTCAGATAGGCCGCCAGTTCCGTATTCGTGGGAAAGACGTTAATCGCGATGACGCGTTTGGCGCCGGCACGCTTGAGCACATTCACCGGAACCGGATTGATGACACCCCCATCCAAACAGAGCCGGCCCATCCGCGTGACCGGTTTAAAGATGCCCGGAATCGAGACCGACGCTCGCACCGCTTCTGCCAGCGATCCGGATTCGAACACGATCTCCTCCCGGGCAATCGGATCCGACGCCATGACTTTGATCGGAATCCAGGTTTCCTCAAACGTTTTTCCGGCAAAATCTTCTTCGAGCCGGGCCATGAGCTGAATCCCGCGGATGGGTCCGCCAATCAGTGGCCCGGTGATCAACCCCAGCACGATACAGGCCATCAACGCAAAGAGAAATCCCGCCCACACCCCGGTCAGCCAGCCCACGATGACGCCCGCCGTGACGCCAATCACGACACTCACCAATGGCAAACTAAAATCCAGAATAAACAACCGCCGGATGTCCCACGGATCCTTGAAGCGCATCGCCATCCGCTCCAGATCATCGGCGGACTTCCCGGAGGCCCACAACGCCCCGATCATGGCGCCGATGCTTGAGCCGGCAATGATATCAATGGGAATTTTCTCGCGCTCCAACACTTTCAACACGCCGACATGCGCCAACCCCAACGCAGCACCGGAACCAAACGCCAACCCCACCAACAATCCGCCCATTTCCCGGGCCATGCGGCGCACTGCCAAGGCGTAGGCGGATGCGCGGCTTTCCAACAACCGGAGAAATTCATCGGGGGTCACCGGGCTTCCGCCGCTGCCGGCGACATGCGGCAACACCACATTGACCGATCGCTCGAGGGAGTGCGCCACCTCGGCGGGGCTCATCCGTTCCCCGCCGGATTCCATGAGGTTCAAGACAATCTTGAGCTGTTCATCCTGATAGTTGACCGCCTCTTTCAGCTGGCGCACAAGCGCATGCGTACGGATGACGTTCTCCCGTGTGCAATCGCTCACGAGATAGGTCAGATCGGCCTGGGTCAACGCTTTCAGGACGGTCGCGTTAATGTCAATCGGCAGATCCAACAGAATATAGCTGTAATGGGTCGTGAGCCCGCTGATGAGTGGCGCGACCACCACTTCGCCTTCGGCCCCGGTGGTGAGTTCCTGCGCATACAGAAAATGAAATCCCGCGGGATGTTCGTGCACTTCCTGCTGAATCGTCTCTTCATAGAACAACCCGCCCTTGGCCATCGGCACCAGACGGCTGTGCTTAGGCGATCCCAGTAACCGGTTGCTGTCGCCCTGCGGCGTGGTCAGATCCACCAACACTACGGGCCGCTGCGTCTCGCGGCGCAAGGTCGATGCCAACGCCACGGCGAACAACGTGCGCCCCACACCCCGCACCGCGCTGTAGATCGCGACAACCGTCGCCTCCCCCACCGCGCCGGTCTGACCTTTGGTCCGCAGACGCTTGGACAACAGACGGCTCAGATGTAAGACGAGCGAGGGAATCTGGTTAATCAGTTCATCAAAATCTTTTTTCTCCAATTGCAAGACCAGCGTATCGTTCAGCGCCTCGATGGTGGCGGAGTGCGTTTCGCCGGTCAGCAGCGAAATTTCCCCGAAGGTGTCGCCGTTGTGCAACACCGTGTAGATCTCTTTCTGCCCGTTGGTCACGGAATACACCTGCAGCCGGCCCGACGCCACCACGTAAAATGCTTCGGCGGAATCGCCCTCTTGATAAATTAACTCGCCTTTTTTGTATTCCACCAGCCGGGAGCGATCGGCCACCAAATGCAATTGCGCCTCCGTGCAGGACGCAAACAGCGTGATGCGCCGCAGAATTTCGAATTTATCTTGAGGCCGCGAAAATTCTGACACCGTCATCGCGTGAAGCGGCTGCCATCAGGGCAGCCGCGGAATGCCGAGCGCGGCGTGCGCTCGGCCAACCGGCCCGGCCTATTCGTAAAAATCCCGTCCACACCCATACGCACCACTCGACGCGCCTGCGCGCGTGTGTCGACGGTCCACACATGCACGCGCAATCCCGCCTCATGCGCGCGACGAACCAGCGCCGGCGTCACGATCGCCTGATGCGGATGCCACGCCACGCACCCCAGAGCCAGCGCGGTGCGCAAGGTTCGCTCAGGATCATGGGCGCACAACATCGCCCGCGCAGCACCCGGACACGCCGCCCGCATCAACCGCAATAACCGCGCGTCAAATGATGAAATCAGCACACGCCCAACCGCTGAGGCCACACGCAACCTCCGCGCCACCCGATGCACCAGAACCCTCCCCCGCGCGGTCCGTTTGAGTTCCAAATTCAGCCGGACGTGTCGCGGCACCATGCGCAGCACCTGCGACATCAGCAAGATCCGCTGACCCGCAAAGCGTGTCGCGAACCATGCGCCGCTGTCCAGCCGCGCCAACTCGCGATAGCGCCGGCGCGCCAGGCGGCCCCGGCCATTCGTCGTGCGTGCCAACTGTTGATCGTGAAAGATCACCAACCGGCCGTCGCGTGTCATCTGCACATCCAGCTCAATCATGTCGGCGCCGAGGGCAACCGCTAAACGGATCGCCGCTGCCGTGCTTTCCGGCGCCTGCGCTGACGCGCCGCGATGCGCGATGATCCACGCCCGTCGCGCCCTCATGCGACTCGACGCATTTCCACCGCCTCGCCGCGCGCGGCTTTTAGACGCGCCGCCGCCGAGGCTTGGCGCATGGCCAACTCCACATACCCTACAGAACCTGGTAGCGCTACCAGCTCGCCCGATCTACCTCTCTCGTAAGAGGATACCACACGCAGGCGTTTCTGCCGATAGAGGACTTCCCATTGTTCCAGAGGCCTGAGCTTCTCCGACGGAAGATTCGTGATGAGATTCCCGAAGTGATCGATCAGCACAATCGATCCGCGCAGTCCTCGCGCAGTCCGCGTCACCGAAGGCATCGCCAGATGCCGATAGCGCGTCACCGGTGCGCCCAATGATCGCAGCGGCACGCCGTTGGCCACATGCGCGGCGGCAGGCGCCATGATGTCGCGGCCATGAAACGTCCGGCTGACCGACGGCAGCCGATAACGAACCGCGGCCACACGCACCATCGACACGCGCGAGGCCCGCGCCAACACTACCGACAACACGCCGTTATCAGGTCCGATAAACACCTGTCCATCGGCTTCCGCCGCCACAATCGCCCGATCGCTCCCCACCCCCGGATCCACCACGCACACAAAAATCGTGCGAGGCGGAAACCACGGAGCTGCGGCGGCCAGCGTGAAGGCGCCGGTCATCACATCGTAGGGCGGAATTGCGTGGCTGATATCCAGAAGAGACGCGGCGGGACAGATCCCGGTGATGACGCCTTTGAGCGACGCCACATACCAATTGTCGGCGCCGAAATCGGTCAACAAGGCAATGGGCGGGGTGTGCCGTGCAGCCATCGATCAAAGAAATGCGTGGTGCGCTCCGCGTACGCCTCGGGCTGATCCACAAACATCCCGACATGCCCAATGTGGGGCGCCAGCCATTCATCCGTCGGCCCGCCCCATCGCGAGACAAGTTCCCGGGCATGCTCGACGGGCACCGCTTGATCCTCCATGCCGTGAATCACAAAGGCCGGGCGGGTGATCCGCGGGCCAAGCCGCCCCGGATCAAGCGCAGCCAGCGAACGGCCCAATGCCACGGAGGTCCCGACCCATGTCAGCCACGCAAATAGCATCGGCAGCCCGTAATCGCGCCGGATCGATTTCACCAAAATCGGAAACAACCGCGCGTACGCGGAATCCAGCACCATCGCCTCGATTTCCGGATACTGCAGCGCGGCTTGGCAGGCCACCGACGCACCCATCGACAAGCCGACGATTCCGACTGGCAGGCCGGCAAGTTCCGGTTGCTGCTTCCGCCACTGGAGAATGGCGCCGAGATCCTGCAGATCGCGAATGCCAAACGTGCACGGTCCGTGCCGCGTGCCGTGTCCCCGCAAATCGAATACCACAACCGTGTAGCCGCGCCAGCATAATCCCCCGGCGATATCGGTGACTTGCAGGCGGTTCGCGCGATAGCCGTGGCAGGTGAGCAACACTCCTCGGGGGGTCTTGGCGTCCAACACCCAGGCCTCAAAGGTCTGCTGATCAGGGCTGGTGAGCGTAATCGTGCGGGGTGAGGGACGCACGCTGCCGGCGACAAGAAATCGCGGAAGGGGATGGAGCATGCGATAGGTCGAGAGGAAAATCCAGCCCCCGAGCGTCACCCCAAGGCCGATCACAATCCACAAGGCGAGCACGGGTGTTATCCGCGGGAACTCGTGGGTTGCAGGTGGTGTTGGATATACGCGGTCAGCGACGCGCGGTCTGCGGGCGGAATGTCGCTGAAGAAAATCGCCACGTCATAGTGACGGCACGCGGGGTCGGCATGAGGCGGATCCACGCGCACCACCACGCCTTGGCAGGTCATGGCTTTGGCATGAGGATTCGAGGGAATCTGGAGATGAATCTCCAACTTCGTCATCGGCGGCACGAACCGCTTAAACACGCAGTATGCCCCGGAGGCGCTGAGATTTTTGGTTTGCACGACGAACTCGCCTTCCGGATGGCGAATGGTCACCGGCACTTCATGGGCGATGCGCGGAGCTCTGCGTCGTTCCTGGGACTGGGTCATCCTGGCGGCCACCTCATGGGACGGCCCCCCAGCAAATGCACGTGCATATGCGCCACGCTCTGGCCAGCCTGAGGGCCGCAGTTAACAACAAGTCGATATCCGGTGTCGGCGATGCCGTAGTGTTGGGCCAAGCGGTTGGCCAGCGTCACGGTCTTGGTCATCAATGGCGCGGTGGCCTCGGTGAGGGCGGACACGCTGGCGATATGCGTCTTGGGAATGATCAGCACGTGCGTGGGAGCCTGCGGATTGACATCTTTGAAGGCAAGCATGTCAGCATCTTCAGCGACGATCTCCGCCGGCAGCTGACGGGCGGCAATCCGGCAAAACACACACTCGCTCATCCCACCCCCTGGCTGGCGTCGCCGATGGCGACGTGGATCGCTGGAGCACTCTTCTCACCCCCGATCTCCAGCGATCCGGCCTTCGGCCAACAGACAGGTGGTGGGATCATCCCGATGAGGCGGGGTTAGGCCGACGCCTTGGATTCGGCCTTCTCGACTTTTTCAGCTTTCGGCGCTTCTGCGGCGGCCACTTTCCCCTCGGCCTTGGCCTCTTTGGTTTTGGCGGCTTCTTGTGCGGCTTTGGCCTTGGCGGTTTCAAAGCAGTGCTTTTTGCAGAAGTACTGCCCGTTGCGGTAGTACCACGATTTGCGGCTCATGCGCTTGTTGCATGAGGCGCATTGATTCGGTCGGTCAGCCATCGAGTCCTCTCATCATGCTTGCTGTTGTGTGACGATAGGCGATCATGATAGCATAGCCTTTTCAAAGAGACAAGCCCGATGCCACGCGCGATCCGCCCATCTCGTCGACGACACCGCGAAGGCCCCGCCTTCGGCGCCCTCGTCGAAACGGCCCGGCGCCTGCAGGCGCCCGGTGGATGCCCCTGGGACCGCGCGCAAACCGTGCGCACTCTCCTGCCCCACCTCATCGAAGAAACCTGGGAGGTGTTTGTCTCCTCGCGCACACGCGACCGGGACCATCTGCGAGAAGAGCTGGGCGACGTGCTCTACACGGTGGTATTTCTGACGCTGTTGGCCGAGCGTGAGGGATGGTTTGATCTCACGGCGCTCCCTTGCCGGCGAGGACTGGACCGGCTCCGGCGCAAGCCCCCACCCCCCCGCCGGCCCCCCCGCAGTGGAGGGGGACC
>OBEQ011127159.1_pt1 | contig 18515 bp, 24 predicted proteins | sample 1670901 | NCBI WGS metagenome assembly OBEQ01 (sample SAMEA104232315, study PRJEB22302) | groundwater metagenome | biome: forest; feature: aquifer; material: groundwater | place: USA | collected 2011-08-07 | depth 5.4 m
CAAGTTTATGTGTTGTTATAGTACCAATATTGAATTTGGGAATTTCTTATTTCCATAGTTTTATTATACCACAAATACTCTAGGCTTATCAATGCTTACTCTTTTTTTCTGTTTTTCCAAATATAATGAAATAACCATAAAAAGCTAGTACCATCAATATTCCGATCATAAGAACTGTAAAACGATCATTCAAATCGATCATATATCACTCCTTTTAATCAGTATAACACTGAAGCCTATTGCTAACAACCCGCTAAGCAGCAACAAAATAAACCTCTCTGGGGAAATCGGCCCCTTTTGCTGAAATGCCTCCGGCAGAAAGAATGCTGCTGCTGTTCCAAGTAATATACCATCTCCAAAAGTCCTTAAAGATATAGCCAAAAATTGCCATTGGCTTTTGGACAAGTTTGGATGACCTAACATACAGAATTATTATACGCTAACTTCTTTTAATGTGTTAAAAATGTACCTCCTCTGGTTTTTCTATCAGGAAGCGGTAATAGTACCCGAAAGCTTGCACAAGATAATATTTCTACCACAAGTTTTTCTAAAGTATCCTGGTTTTCTTCACCAACTTCCCCATTTTCAATAACTACATAACTCCCATTTCCTTCTGTCTCCCTATGAGTCAATATTAAAGTTTCCTTCACTTCTCCATCTTTTTTATCAATTCTTTGACATATACAATAAATTCCTTCATTAGGCTCCGAAGGGATTCCTACCACAATCTTAATATCTGTCTGACTAAGTATATCCCGACGGAAGAATCCATTATCAGCTTGTAAGGGACCCAATTCTCTCGATGTATGTGACCGCTCTGGTAATATAGCTCTAATATTGTCCAATTGCTCAAGACCCATATATCCCCCTGACTCTTGTTTTTCTTCTTGTTTCCAATGGAGTCTTTTCTTGAATTTCAATCACAGATCCCACCCCTTCCTCTAAGGGGATTCCGGAAAAAATACTGATTCGGGATCTTAGTGTCCTACTCTGACTACCTATTTCTTGAAGGATTAATCTTTTTTCTAAACCAGATACTGGAAAAGGATATATAAAACTACCAGAGCCACGGTGAATCCGACTGTGTTCTTGTCTAATAGCCTGGACAACTTGGCCAAACTAACCCCTGCTCCGCTTTCACGGAACCCAGAGGTCCTTTGCTATTTAAATTTCCATCATTTTGTCTTTCCATATTTTTTCTTTCTTAAACTGTTTTAAATCTTCCTTTTTGTATTTCTTTGGAGCCACGGGTTACTGTGGCAATACCTACTCCTAAATCCTCTGCAATTTTTTGTTGGGCAATTCCTTTCTTTAATTGCTTTACAATCTGCAAACGAGTCGGTATTTCCAGAAGTTCTTTTGGAGTAAAAATCCCCAAAAGAAAATCTTTCATTTCCTTTTTATCTTTAATGTTTAGTAATACATCAATTAATTCATCCAATGAATTTCTAAACATAATGTACTATTATACTAGTATGGAAGTATCCTGTCAAGTGTCAATTTAGGCTTAATCTTCTTCTAAATAAGGGGAGGGGTGAATTCTTTGTTTTCTTCTAAGCCTGGCAGCATAATCATAAGAACTTGCTTTTACTGCTGGTTCAAGAGGTATTTTAAAAACTTTAAAAGGCCACATAAATTCGGCTATATTACTTATCATCTTTAGTTTATATAAATCATGTGCCCTACCATTATGCATACCTAATTCTTCACTAAATTCCCCAACCTCATATTCTGCAGGGATCCAATCCTCAAGGGAATAGATAATTAACTCAATTGGATTTTTTAATTCTCTCAGATAAATTAATCTTCTTCTAAATTCAACTCTGTTCTGGGATCCGTGATTTGTATCAACCTGGTCATCTTCAACAATATCTCTCGTACCCTCAAATCCACTAAAAAGCTGTTCTAAATTCGAGACTACCAGATCTCTCATGGGTCGCCCTCCTTCCATAACCACAAATTGGACACCAAGCTGGTCTGTAGCGTATGGAGAAGTTTCTATAATACGTTGATTCGAATGCTGCCTCGTAGCCAATAAAGACCTCTCTTTTGCTTTTATAACAGCTGACTCGATATCTTTATCTCTAGGATCATATAAAGCTGGTACACTTAACTGCTTTCCTTTTTCATCTTGAACTCTCAAAATCCTTACCGGGAAATCTAAAGATTTCACAGATAATCCTTCTCCAAAATTATTATGAGGATAATCACGACTTACAGCTACCAATCGGTTTGTACCCGGCATATGATATGAAAAAGTATGATATATTTGTGGGTCACCCTTTTTACCAACAAAGAAATTATTTTCTAGAGAATTATTAAGAGCGGTTAATATTGCTCTTGCATTCCCATTTTCATCTCGACTCATAACCTCCGCGCAGAGCTGAGCCAGCCCCAGTTGTCTACCCTGCTCGTATTTACATTGGGCACCAATTAATCTGGTTGGCATGGTTAATCTCTCCAAAGCCGTTGAGGGCCTGCCATCATCCCAATCAGTATTGGTAGTAAGGGTAGCTTGTCTGTCCTGATCAGCAAAAACTATTCCTCGGGCATAATTATGAGTAATAATAGCTTTCTCCATGGCACTTTTCCAAATCACTTCCCAGTCTTCTAAGACTCCACCGAAGTCCAACATCTGTCCCACTTGACCATAAACCTTTTGATCAACTCTCTGTCTTGTCTCTGAAGAAATATACTGTTCTTTTTTACCAGCAGCTCTAAAAAAATCATAATTTTCTTTACCAAAAAATCTTTGAACTGCCGAGGCAGCTAATTTTATTCCATGACTACTCGCAGTAAACATATCAAAGGTTAATTCTAGTCTATCAATTGTTTGCATAAGTTATTTCAAATAAAAATAACCCGTACGGGTTATTTAAGGAGTTAGTTTAACACAATAAGGCCTAAAGTACTATTTCTCCAGTTTTCTGGGAGCAGTTCCATCATATTCTATTTCTTCATCCGCAATTCTTCTAAAAGGTTTTTCCCTAACCCATTCTTCAAAAATATGGGCAACTAAACCTACTACTCTGCCAATAATGAAAAACCCCTTGCCTAATCTGTAATCAAAACCCATATCAGAGGTGACTGCCGCAATGGCGCCGTCTACATTAATGGGGATTTTTTTACCTTTTTTCTTTTCCAGGATTTTTTCAACCGCCACTGCCAACTCGCAGTGTTCTCCATAAAATCCTAAATCTTTAGCTTTTTGAAAAATTTGAGCAGCCCGGGGATCAGTGGTATAAACTTTATGACCAAAGCCAGGAATACGTTCACCAGAGGCAATCACTTTTTCCACCAGCTTTTCTGCGCTCATGCCCATTTGTAAAAGCCGGGCACATTCTTCAATGGCTCCACCATGCGCCTCCCCTACTCCTAAAACTCCAGCTGCTACAGCTGCCTGCATGGGATTTCCGGCTGAAGCAGAATTTCTGGCATTAGTAATAGAAGGAGGACCCATGCCATTATCAATGGTGGAAATTAAAATCCCATCCAGCATGGCTTGTTCTTTTTCTGTAGGAAGTTCACCTTTTAACTCCAACCAGATAGCTTCAGTAAAATTAACTTTATCAATTAAATCAGTTACTTTATATCCGTGAATCTGAGCTTCCCCTTCCACAATCCCGGCAATCGATGTTTTCCATTTCTTATCCATAGTTATTATTTAAACACTAGTGTAGCAAAAAAAGTTAGCAAAAGGGTAGTAATCCAAGCTCCCCCTACTTCTTTAACCAGCCAATCCTCTCTATTTTCTACCTCCCTAATTGATCTTCCGGCTAAAACAAAGCCGGGACTTCCACCGTTGTATTTAGTAACCACAGCCGCAATTCTGATACCTGGTTTTGGCTCCCAGGTAAACCATTCTTTGCCGTGAGTCCTGACAAAATCAAACACACCAACTGGAGGTCTGGGAATTTTACCGTCTAATACTGCCTGGGAATTAATTGGTTCTTCCCCATCGTTATATATAATCAAAAAAGGGGCTAAGCTTTTGGAAAGATCTACTTCAGTTTTACCAACTATCTCTTCTGGTTTGGCTCCGTTTTCTAAGGCACTGGCACTATCTTCCGACATTTGGATTTGCGGATCATTGGCGGTTTGGCGGTAATTTTGCTGCACGGAAACATAAATCAGTCCGCAAAAAGCAGTAATAATAATAGTCAAAGGTATGAATTTTTTAATTTTTGATATCATAATACTTTGTATTATATACCAGTCAGTACAAACTATTGTTTATCAAAAGATTAGATCTTCGGCAATTTTAAAGCCATTTTTCTTGATGTATATGTTATGTCAAGAATACGAACGGATCAGTTCAACTACAGAACACTACATTCACCTTGCAGGTGTCGGAGGTTTATTTGCAGCCGTTTGGCTGGGAGAAGCTATATGAAACGAGCGTAGCGATGAGGGATCAGCACTGTAGTTCTTGGCGGTATCCACTTGTTCAAGAAAAACGCTGAAGCCTTTCTGATCTCGAATTGTTGCAAGCGTGCTTTTCTGACTTACGACTAGAAGACGAACAGCCTCAAGATCCCTATCTTCAGGCGCAAGCAAATCTTTATCAATTAGGCTTTGTGCCGGAGCGCTTCTCACTTCGCCTATTACTAACGACTCACCGCTGGTAGATGAAATTGCAAATGCCCGCCATTGCTTATCTGGTTCTTCTGGAGGGAACTCTCTACCGGTTAAAACTGTAATAAAAGCCATTGAACTATCAAATGGGTTCAATCCCTGAAGCTCGGCACTATTTCTACGCCATATTTCCTTATGCTTTCCAAGTATGTCTGATGAGGAGAGTTTGGGGCGCAGTGTTACTTCGGTGCTTGACACACCTTTAAAGGTTTGTTCAATTACCCTTGCCTGGTTTTCAGCAGCTTGACCTGTGTTGATTGTGAATGCTGCGGGATCATTAACCTGCCCTTCACTTACACCACAAGCTACAAGTTGAGCACTGGCACCCAGCATTGCTACTGCTCGCAATAACCTACGGGCTATAGAGTGTGGGCCACCCCGTGTTGCCTCTCTTCTGACAACCGGGTCGGCTACTCCCTCAAGATTTGGCGTACCTTCAGCGTTAATCCCTGGAGTTATTGCCTCTGAACTTTGCGCTTCTTCTGCCATATGTTTTATATTATTATACCCCCCAGACTTTATCAAGGCTCTATTTTACTATGAGTCGTGGGATTTCATCCGGAGTCTTCGCCAAAGTTACTCCGGCTGATTTTAAAGATTCAATCTTTGATTTATAACTGCCTTTATCTCCATAAACTATTGCTCCTGCATGACCTAATTTAGTTCCCTGAGGCAGACTTTCGGCAAACAGTCCGGAGACAAATGCCACCACTTTCTTGGTAAACTTTCCGCTTTTAATCAGCTCTGCGGCATCCTCTTCATAAGTTCCGCCAATTTCTCCAAATAAAACCACTGCTTTGGTTTGTGGATCTTTTTCAAAATCCTCCAGCAAATCTGCAAAAGCAGAGCCCACCAGTATATCTCCACCAATTCCTACTACAGTTGATTGACCAATACCGTTTTTAGTTAAAATCCAGGCAGTTTCCGAAGCCATTCCTCCGCTTTTGGAGATAACCCCCACATAACCTTTGCTAAATACACCTCTGGGATCCTCTCCTCCTATTTGTCCGACCTTTCCTATTCCTGGTGAGATAATCCCCATTGATGAAGGTCCAACTATCCTGACTCCGGCTTTTTTCGCCATGGCAATAGCTTTAGCTGTATCAGCAATTGGTACATGCTCTGTAAAAACATCAATCAAAGGAATTTTAGCCTCAACTGCCTCTTTCATTGCTCCAAAAACTGCAAAATTAGGAACAGAAATTAAAGAAGTATTGATCCCCGGATGATTTTCCAAAGCCTCAGCAATCGAATTATAAACCGGTACTCCATGAACCTCTTGACCTCCCTTACCAGGAGTTACCCCGGCCAAAACTTTGGTACCATAGTTTTTCATTTGCAAAGCCACTTTAGATCCCTCTTTTCCAGTTATACCTTGAACCAGTACTTTTGTTTTTTCATTAACAAGGATAGACATATAAAAGTGGCGAAGTCACGAAGTTAAAAAAATTTTGAGGATTTTGTGTTGATTATTTTAAATGATCTAAATTCTCTTAATCACAAAATTCTCACAAGCGAGTAAGTCTCTACCGTACGAGCGCTTTTTTTAACCGTGATGAGCCAATTCCTCCTTTCGATAAGCTAGTTCCACCATAGTTTTTGCAGTTGATGTCATGGGAGTTTCGCGACCATAGATATGAAAATCAAATCCTTCTTGCTCCCCAATTATTTTTAATTCTTCAAAAGCTTTTTTATCATTAGGCCCACCCCTTCGAATCACAATGGGATATTTTGGTTTTGGTTTAACTTGTCTTAAGCCCTCCACAAATCCCATTAAAGTTTCATAAATATCAGTAAAATTAGCAGTGCCACCAACAATCCAAAGACCCTTAAGCCCTGGTTTGGACAGCAGAATCTCTGTTAGCTTTTTTAGTTTTTCCCTAGGTGGATTACCAGAATGCTCAGTATAATTGGCAGGCTTACCACCTAAAGCCACCAAAGCATCCATATTTACCACACTTCCTCCGCCTCCGGCTGCCAGTACTGCAATGTCTCCTTCTAGGTCCCAATAAACCGAACCAGCAGTTCCCCGGTGATCTCCCTGATCAATCATTCTGGCTTCAATTTCCCTGTTGGTTGAAGCCCTGCCAAACAAATTTCTGTCCGGAAATTTAATTTCTCTTCTATAATCAGCGTCATCATCCAAAATTATTTTGGCATCTAATGCCATAATATAATTTTGCCCTGAGTGAGCGGAGCGAGTCGAAGGGTCTCCCTTAGCAATCACCAAAGGGTTAATTTCTGCCAGTTCACAATCATATTTTCTAAACACCTCCCACAGTTTTTTACCTGTATCGATTAGTTTTTCGGGAAGATGTTCACCGTTAAATCCAGTAATTGGATCCACAGCAAAAGTTTCTGCTCCTTTTCCTTCTGCTCCGGTTCCGCCTTGTCCAAAAGTCATCACCGGACCTCTGGTTTGGGTCGAATAAGAAAAAGATAAATAGTATTCCTCATCCTCCTTACTGATTTCCTCTTCTATTAAAATCCTCTCAACCTTTTCTCCATTTACAGTCCTACTAAAAATTTCTACTAGTTTCTCTTTAATTTCTACTTGTTTCTCAACTTTAACAATCCCCCCTGCTTCTTTTCTTTTACCAGATAAAACTTGCGCTTTTAACACTAGAGAAGGTTTGATGGTAATTTCTGCCTTAGGAGTATCTATTAACTGAGAATTCGGAACATCAATTCCACAATTTTTAAACAGCTGTTTTCCTTCAAATTCGTAGAGTAACATCGACTATTTCTCCAGCTTCTCCCGGAATTGGTCGTAAGAAGTTAGAGCCGGGGTATGTTCGGAAACCTGATATTCCTGTTTAACTAAAATCTTAGTATTTTCTTTAACATCTTCATGTAAAACCACTCCCGGTCCGACCAGAGAATTTGCTCCTACTCTGATTCCCGGCATGGTAGAAGCATTAACCCCCACTCTGGCACCGGTTCCGGCAATTAAGCCCAGTTTATGTCTTCCAGAATCAATCATCTCTTCCCCAACTCCTACCCTGATTGTATGATCATCTAATCTTAAATTAGCCAGTACTGCTCCAGACCCCATGCCACAGTCTCCCTCCAGTATCGAGTCTCCAATATAATTGGTGTGAAACCAGCAGTTGGGACCAATATATGAACGGGTAATATCAGAGTTAAATCCGGTAACTGATCCTTCTTCCAAATCAGATTCCCGAATCATGTTACTGTTTCCCACAATGACATTTTTACCAATATAACAAGGGCCTTTTATTACTGCTCCTTCAAACACTCTAACTCCTTCTTCAATAACCACCGGGCCTTCAATAACTGCCTTTTCAGACACATTTGCAGCTGAGGAAATATTTTGTTCAATACCCTGTAAAAAGTATTCCAGGACCTCTAAAATCTGCCACGGATATTTTAAGGGAATCCACTTTCCTTCATACTTAACAAGCTTAACTTCTATTCCATCAGAAATCATCTGCGACAATGCCACTTCATAAACATCATCTCTTTCCGACTGTGCTTTTTCTAAGTTTTCCACCAGCTTTTTACCATCCTTAAAATAATCCACCACCAGTTTTACTAAATCCGACGGTTCATTTCCTTCACCTGGCTTTTCCACTATTGCCTGTACCCTGTTGCCCGTTGCCTTAATATACCCTCCTGGAAAATAATTATCCTTTTTGATTGCTGCAACTACTACCTCTGAACCTCCCTTTGCCACCTGCCCATACAAAGATCCTTCCAATACATCTTCAGCATTAACCACCAAAATTTCACCCTCAATTAACTCCTTAGCAGATAAAATAGCATTAGCCATGCCTTTGGGTTCTTCCTGAATCACAATTGTGCCCGACAGCTTAAGTTCATCCATCACTTTTTGGATTTCTGTTTTGTTCTCTGACCTGGAAACTACAATAACCTCTTGCGGATTGATCGCTTCTTTTAATTTTTTGAGATTATGATACAAAATTGGCTTTCCCAAAAAAGGAATTAGACATTTATCAGTGGCAATAGGCCACATTCTTTTACCAGAACCAGCTGCGAGTACTATTACTTTCATATATTTTTACTATACCTTATTTGTGTAGCAGCGGTTGGAATCGAACCAACGACCTATCGCTTATGAAACGATCGCTCCACCATTGAGCTACGCTGCCATATTTCAAAACGTGGCTAAATTGTACCAGAATTGGAGAATTTAAACAAAAAGGGAATAAATGGTGGCTAAACCTGTTATTACCATGACAATAGTTATTAACCATCCAAAAAAGGCTGAGAACGGACCATTGGCTTTATCCCCCATTACTTTTTTATTACTGCTTAACAAAACAATTAACACCAAAATGATTGGGGCAATTAAACCATTGGCAATAGCGGTATAAATTAATACTTTCACCACATCTAAATGCAAAAAATTAATCCCTAATCCGAACAAGGTGGAAATAATAATCACTCCATAAAAAGCATTGGCTTCTTTCAATTTTCTGTAAAGTCCATACTTCCAGCCAAAGCTTTCAGATAAAGCATAAGAAGCAGACCCTGCCAAAACCGGAATGGCTAAAAGCCCGGTACCAATAATGCCGGCCGTAAAAAGCAGATAGGTAAATTCCCCGGCAATTGGCCGTAAGGCTTCGGCTGCATCTGCTGCTGTTTTGATATTAGCTATTCCGTGGGCATGCAAAGTAACAGCACAGGCAGCGATAATAAAAAACATCACCAGATTGGATAAAAACATCCCTGACCAGACATCAGTTCTCATATTTTTGATATCCTCATCAGTAGTTCCTTTTCTCAAAGCTATGGTCAGTTTTCCCTGCAGAATTTCTTCTTCCACTTCCTGTGAAGTCTGCCAGAAAAATAAATACGGTGAAATAGTAGTACCTAAAACAGCAGTGACCAGAAAAATCTGCTCTTTGGAAAAAGTAATAATGGGAATAAAAGCTCCGGTAATCAGATCATTTATATTAAGATGAGTGCTTAAAGCGGAAAAAACATAAGTTAACAGAATCAAAGCCAACCATTTTAAATACTTGGCATACTTATCATAAGTAGTAAAAATCTGTAAGGCCAGAGAAAAGATAGTAAAGCCTAAAATCAAAGTGTTAAAGCTGATCTGAGGCGCCAAAAGCTGAGCTGCTTTAGCCATGGCTCCTAAATCTGCACCAATGTTTAAAGAATTAGCGGCAAATAACAGAAAAGTGCAAAGATATAACACCCATTTGGGATAATACTTTCTAATATTGGCAGCCAGCCCCTTACCGGTGACTAAACCAATTCTGGCACACATTTCCTGGACCACTGCCATCAAAGGAAAAGTAAAAGGAGCCAGCCATAGCAGTTGAAAACCATACTGAGCCCCGGCCTGAGAATAGGTAGCAATACCGGATGGATCATCATCAGCTGCACCAGTGGTCAATCCCGGACCCAGATTTTTCCAGTAATCCTTGGCTATTTTAATATCCTTCTGGTAACGAACCATATTAACCAGTTTTTCTGAAGTATCAATGGTTTTACCTAAAGCCACAGCCGGAGCCTCTGCCACTCTCTTAAAAAACTTTTTGCTCATGTATTTAAGAGTAAGCTTTGAAAGCTAATTTCGTCAAGTATAAAAATGTAAGATTATTGTAACTGCTGATAAACTGTTAGCCAATTATTGGAAATTTGCTGCTGTGCTTGCTGTAGAGTGATGATTCCTTCACAAATTTGTTTATGCAGTTCGTTTTCTACTTTATCTTTTTCATGAAAACCTGGTTTAGGATCTGCCGGCTCCGGCCAAAGATTGGAAATATCATTCGATCCACCCAGTTCCAAAGAAATCAAATGATCCACCTCGTACTCTCCTTCAACATGTGAGGTGATCCCATATTCCAAATACACATCGTTCTTCTCTTTCTCAGGCACATTACGAACTGATTTAGCATAGCCCGGTGTACAAATCTGATCTTTGGTAACTCCGGTAATTGCAGCTCCCGGAGTACAATCTTTATCCTGCAAAGCGCCTTGCGCCACACAACCGGAAGTTTTCAGTCTTACACCCAAAACAGATGAGGAAGTAGCTTCAGCTACCGGCGAAACAGTGGGCATTGGAGTACTAGTAACATTTAGAGGGGCTGAGAATTTGATTTGACTCAAAGCAAAAATAAGCCCAATCAAAATTAAGCTTCCTACTGTTAAATTCCGGGGTTTCATTTAAGGGGTATTTTAGCAGAAAAATTGTGTTGCGGGGATGGAATGATGTTAGAAACTTTTATCAAACCTGATTTTGAGGTGCTAGAATAGAAGCAAGAGGACTATCCTTACTCACATACATGGGACCTACACCTATACCTCTATCTATTTCAGTTTCAACTAATAATCCTTTATGGGCTGCATAAGTAACTACAGCTAATGCAAGCGGCTGACTTCCCAAGATTCCACCAAGGGAAGCTACATCACCACCAACTGGAGCATTTGGGTCTGTACCATCTCCACCACAATTTCTTTGAGCTTGAGCGGCCATTTCATCTAACTCATTTTCTGCTTCAGTTATCCAATAAAGGTCAGTTACTCTTTTTCTAAAAACTGGTGCCACCCTAACTCCTCCGCTATTGACGGATTCTTCTATCTGCTGAGGTGAAAAACCTTCCTGAACTAAATCAGCTGTAAGTGCATACTTTTTCTCATTTAAATAAGCTGGAACAGAATCGTGTTGGCCCGGCTCAGAAAAACCATAGAAAAAATGAATGGTGGCAGATGCAAACTTTTCAGGAGTTTTATAGGGGTTACCCTGTTGGGCTTCTTCTGTAGGTTCTTTATCAATATTCATAATAATGATGGGAAATATATCACAACCTAAGTTCATTATCAACTATGGGATTGCTCTCAAAGAAGTAAGTATATAATTTAGCTTGTTTCAACAATCTAAACTACCACCGTGTTGCGGGGGTGGAATGATGTTAGAAACTATTTTCGAACTAATCCATAAAACCTAATCGATTCATCAGGCCTTGTTACATAAGTTACAAATGGATCGCGATTTTCTGCTGAGCAGAGCTCCATAAGTTCCTTAAGATTGGGGGCACTTCCTATAAGTCCTGTTTCGTCTATACCAACCCATCTCCCTGCATGACCCTGTCGTAACTCTTCCCTATGCGTTCCCAACCAATTCATTTCTGCTTGACGAAAATTTATTTTTCCTTCTTGAGGATGCGGTTCCATATTAGAAAGAGTATAGTTTATTATTGTTGTTTATGTCAATTAGATTGTTATAATAATCTAAACCAGCCGTGTTGCGGGGGTGGGAATCGGACCCACTACCTTCAGATTATGAGCCTGATGTGCAGCCTTTACACTTCCCCGCGGCCATATTGTAGCATAGAATAGACGTATGTGGCAGGTTTACGTTCTTCTTTGCAAAGATGGCAGTTTGTATACTGGAGCTTCAAATAATATAGAAAAGCGTTTTTTGGAACATAAGAGCGGAAAAGGCGGGCATTATACCCGTTCACACCCACCAGTTAGGCTTATTTACTCAGAATCTCTGTCCACTCACTCTGAGGCTTTGAAAAGAGAATCTGAGATTAAATCCTGGAGCAGACAAAAGAAAATTACTAATTTAAAACTAGTTATTTAATGGAAGAAAACTTTTAGCCAGCCTTGCCAATTAGGTAGTCTAGGCACGGCTGACTGGCTGGTTCCCATGATCTGTTTTAGCCTTTCTTCCGGAATAATCACTACGGTTTCTCCAGGCTTGCCCATTCCCAGCTTATTCCTGGCCTGAGTTTCGACAAACTCCGGTGATGTCACCTTTTTTAATTGTGCCTGAAGCTGTTTATTTTGAGCTTCCAGCTTGTAAACTGCTTCTGCCTGAGCAGATAGTCTTTCTTCCGAGGTTAAAGCACTGGTAATTTGAGCCACCAGATTATAGCCAATTACCAGCCCCAACACGATTATTACACCAATACTTAGTTTCCTAATCATATTCCCTCTTGATTTTTCTATCCTAAGAGAACTTTAGTTCTCGCAGGACTACTTGACAATGATGTCCTATAAGATTAAAATGGGTGTTATGAGTACTTTACGAGATGCCCACAACCAATTTATCGAATTTCTTAAAGGCAAATCAAGATCTTCTGCTACTATCTTAGCCTATGGCAAAGATATTGATCAACTAGTCAGCTTCCTGCAGGCTCTGAGCAAATCTGAAGTTGCTGATGTGCAAACCCCTGATTTGCAGGCTTTTATGGATGATTTAGCCAAAAAAGCCTACACTGCCAAGTCAATTTCCCGGAAAACCAATTCCACCAAAACTTTTTTCAAATTCCTTAAAAATGAAGGGCTCATAACTAATGACCCAGCCACCGGCCTGTCTCACCCCAAATTTGAAAATAAACCACCCAGAATTTTAACCAAACTGGAATATAGAGCCTTAAGAGATGCCGCCAAAGGCGATATTAGAATGATTGCGGTTATAGAATTGTTACTACAAACAGGCGTTAGAATTGGTGAACTGGCCAAAATTCGGGTAGAAGATGTTAATGCAACTGAGGCTACAGTACATGTGCCTCCTTTTGAAGATACCAGGGAAAGAATTATTCCTTTAAATAAGCCTGCTGCAGAAACCATTGAAAAATACTTAAAAGTCCGTCCAGCCTCCCCTTCTCACAGCCTGTTTATCACCAAAACCGGCCGTCCCTTGCTTATTAGAAACATTAGAACAGCCATTGACAGATATTTTAGATTAGCCGGAATAAAAGAAGCTAAAGTCAATGATTTGCGTCATACCTGGGTAGCATTTCAACTGCAATCCGGGGTACCAATGACAGTAGTTTCTAAATTAGCCGGCCACAAAAGACTCTCCACTACCGAGCGTTATCTTCAATTCATCCAGGGAGCCGCAAACGGTTCCGCCAAAGTCAAACTCGAAGAACTTTAAAATGACTGCAGAATTTGGTGATCAAGCTGAATCTTCTAAACAACCAGAGAGTACTACATCTGTATTTGATCAATTATTAACCCGAGCAAGAGATAGATTCTTCGCTCAAACCACTACTACTGACCCGGGTGAACCTTTCAACGATTATCTGACCATGAGTGCTGCTCATGATACTATCCTTGAATTAGGACTAGACATCCCAGACATTTTCGTACATTTAGTTAAATCTACTACAACACTACCTGGTGATAATTGGGCATTCCAAGGTGCAGATGGTTATGCTAGCTATGAAGAATTTTTATTATCTGCTTCTATCTCTATTCTTAGTCAGGAGCTTTTTAATCGTTTTCCAGATGTTGCGGAAGAAGAAAATAGGAGAGTGGCTATATCCCAGATTGAGGGTCTTGAGTAGGCCCGGAAGGAGTCGAACCCTCGCAATCTGCGTATAAGGCAAACGTTCTACCGTTAAACTACGGGCCTGAATGCTAATTGTACCAAAAAAGATCATTCTTTCGTATATTAAACTTGCTATAGAAACAAAGGGCGTTATTTTAGGGAGCGAAGTCACAAACCATAAAAGCACATTGAAGATTTTGTGTGCAGTGCTAAATCACAAAATCCTCATGAGTGAGACCAGAGAAACACTTAATGTTACATAATATTCTAGTCGAACGATGCTTTTTGGTGTGACGAGCGACCCTTTAAGAAAGATTGCCGCGGCCACTTCGTGGCCTCGCAATGACGGGTATTAAAGCCCGGAGCGCTGGGCAATTTCAGCTTCCACTTGTACCATGTCCCGGCCAAATTTTAAGCGTGAAAGCTCCTTGATAGCCTGACCAATCTGTGGATTTAGCATAGATTTCCACTTAGCCATATCTTTGGTAGTATCCAGAGAAAACGGCACCATTGGCTCCCCAGCCACTATGGTTTTAATGTAAGCATGTGGAGATTCCACATTAACTAAGTCTTGCTCAGAAAAAGTGGGTGTAAATTCATGCTGCAAATAGTTGGCATCAGTTACTCCCACTCTAAATCCAATCACTGTACCAACATTACCAAACACCGCATTTTTTAAATCTTCCCCGATTTGCCCGATAAACTGATTAGCCACAGTTAAATTTAAGCGGTATTTTCTGGCCTCGGATAAAATATCGGCAAAAGTTTCAGTGGCAAAATTTTGAAACTCATCAACGTATAAATAAAAATCCCTTCTTTGTTCCATTGGCACATCAGTCCGGGACATCGCAGCTTGTAAAATCTTCGGCACCAGAATTAATCCTAAAAAGTTAGAGTTTTCCTCACCAATTTTACCTTTGGATAAATTCATAATTAAAATTTTCCCCTCATCCATTACTTTCCTAAGATCGAAAGCAGACTTTGACTGACCAATAATATTTCTCATCATTTTATTAGTCACAAACCGACCAAATTTGGAAACTGTATAATCCAATACTTCTGATTTGTGAAATTCAGTGGTTTGAGCAATTTGATCGGTCCAATATCTTCTTACCACCGGATCAGTAACTCCGGGTAATAGCTCTCTGACAAATTCAGCATCTGTCATAATCCTCATCACTTCTACAAAAGTAGCGCCCTGTCTACTCATGGCAGTTAACATGGCATTTCTAACACCATGCTCAAACCGCGGACCAATAATACCGGTTTTATTAGGATCAAACAGCTTATACATCAGGCCAATAATTGAGGCCACCACATAATGTTTTTGTTGTTCGGAATAGGCCTCCAGCATATTTAAACCAAACGGCCGGCTAATGTCTGAGGGGTCAAAGTAAATTACATCTTCGGCCCGATGAGCCGGAATCAATTCCAACATTTCTTCTGCCGCGTCTCCGTGGGGATCAATAAAACAAAGCCCTTTGCCGGATAAAACATCCTGCAGCATCATGGCTTTTAGCAGTTCTGATTTACCGGTCCCGGTTCTTCCGATAATATACATATGTCTTCTTCTGTCATCTTCTGATATGTAAACCGGCCGGTCAATTCCCCGGAAAACCGATTTACCCAAGTACAAACCGGAGGTAGGAATTTTTTCCGGAGCCGGAGCTCTTTTGGAAGATAACCAGGTAATGTAGGGTGTTTCAATGGATTTATTGGGGAAATGAAAAATAGATGAGAGTTCATCAGCAGTTAAAACCGATGGTTTAGAAAACCTGGGCAGGTATCGGTAAATAAAATCAGTCAGGAAGTTTTTTTCAGAGACAATTTTGGCTCCGGTAAACTGGTTATAGGGACCACTGAATTGTTCAAAAGCAGCCTTAATATTGGTTAAATGAGCCTTTGCTTGCTCAGAAGATGCTGCTGAGGTAACAATCCTAATTACAGCTTCAAATCCCGGCTTACTTAGTTTTCCTTCCACTGCTTCCAACTCTTTGGCATCTGGCGGAGTTTTGGGATTTTTTTCATCTCCGGGGTCTTTTTGTTTTTTAAGCCACTCTTTACCTTTATCTTTCCATTTACTATCTGTGGGAGAAATCATCAGCTGAACCGCCACCCCTTCACCCTGTTGCAACTTAGCCAAAGCGGAGGTTAAGGCAGATAAAGGATCGGTTGGTAAATCCCGGAAAGTTTTTAAGGGAAAATAATCGGCATTTTTAAGCTTTAAAGAAGTATAGGCAGTTTGGGAATTTTCCGAAAAAATATTATATTCCGGTACTTCTTTAATATCTGCATCCGGATAAGCACCGTGAATTTGTTTTTCCAAAAGATCCTGATGAGAACGATGCACTGATAAAAAGAACTTAATTGATTCATGAATTGCCACGATTTCAAAGGATAAATGTGGCTGCGGTTTAAAAGAAGAAAACATCCCTCCGGATTTGCGAAGGGAGGCCATGGTGGCAAATAGTTGTTCTGCCGCATCAATTTTAATCTCATTACCCCGGGGGACTTTTACCTGCAGTAGCACAAACTGCAAAGAGTTTTTTTCCCGGTCTTTATATTTAATCCAGCCTACCAGGTATTGTTTTAAGAAAAACCCAATACCCACCAAAACCAGGATTCCCGCCATAAATAAAGTTATCACAAATATTAAACTGTTTAAGTCAAACCCGCTGGTTTGTGTGACTTCCATAATTACTCTCCGATGTCTAAATCGCTTTGATAATCTTTAGGATTCAAACTGGCTTTTTGCATTTTTCTTTTATTAAAGATATTGGTTCCCCTGATGGCTTTTCCTAACCTGGCCCAAATACCCTCTCCGGTTACCCCGCTTCTACCCATTTTTAGAGCATGCTCAACATTAGCTACCAAATCAGAATCGTCCTTGTTATAAACTGCAGTAGCCGGAGTGGCTTGGTCCAGATTAAACTTGGGATCAATTTGTTTAACATGCGAAACTACTTGTTTTCTTAAATTGTGTTCATCCACACTGGGACTCGATACTTGGGCATTATCCATAGCTTTAAGTATAACAAAGTTAACTACATATATAATATACTCTTAACCCATGCAGCTAAAACTTTTGAAAATACAGCAAGAAGCCAAGGATATTTTCAGTCTTTTTTTTGAGAAACAAAAAGGATTTAATTTTTATCCCGGACAATATCTGGACATTGAGCTTTTAAGTGACTCTAGGATCTTCTCAATTTCATCCTCCCCTTCTGAAGATTTTATCATGTTAACTTACAAAACCGGCCCCAGCGAATTTAAAAAAAAGCTTCAGAGTTTAAAACCAGGAGATGTAATTTCCAGTTCACATCCGGCCGGAACCGTGGTAATAGATGACAGCTCACCTATTGTCATGATGGCCGGAGGTATTGGCATTGCTCCTCATCGTTCAATGCTTAAGTGGGCGGTAGACCGAAAATTAAACCTGCCAATTACTTTAATTTATTCTAATTCTGATGCAGATTTTCCTTTTAAAAAAGAGCTGGATTCCTGGCAAAAACAACTCCCCTCTTTAACCATCCACTATATTAATACCAGCAAAGACGGTCGTTTAACCGAAGAAAAACTTAACACCCTATACCCTAGACCCTATACCCTAGACCCTGTTTTCTACTTGGCTGGCCCTCCAGCAATGGTGGATCACTTTGAAAATATTCTTTTAAAATTAGGCGTTGATTCAACTAATATCAGGACAGACCGATTTGATGGGTATTAAGGCTCGCCACAACACGATAATTTGAAGCCACAATTACTACAAATTGCATCTTTGCGGCCATAAATTCCAATTACCGGAGCGTTACAGCTAGGACAGGGAATATCTTTAGGTCCATACACCACCTTACCAATTACTTGATCTAGCTTAACTGATCCAAAATCACGCGAGTCAGTACTTTGACCCTTGTTATCCCCTTCTACAAAAATCTCTTCTCCTTCAATTTTAGCAACTCTTTTAATTAAATCTCTGCCGTTTAAATTTAAAACCAGAATCTCCCCTACCTTAGGTCTTCTGCCCAAGTAGGCCCAGTTAAAAGAGAGGACATCCTGACCTTCTGTTAAAGTAGGTAGCATGGAATTTCCTTTGACAGTAAATCTACTAATTGGGAACTTCACTTGTGTGTGACTATTTCACCTTCAGTGGGATATCCGGAAGGAATTCTAATTGGCTCAAAGCCTTTGGTTTGCCAAAAGATTTCAGCTATTTTTTGAGTATTAGCTAATAATTCTTTACCAGCTTCCACATCCAGGTTTTGTTTGACTTTGCCGGTTAATTTAATGGTTTGCAGGATTAGTTCTTTAAGCTCGGGAAATTTGGCAAAATGCTCTGGTTTAAAATAATCATTAAGTAATGTATCCAGTTCTTCTTCACAACTTCCGGCATGTTCTTCTTTAACATGAGTCATTCTGGCAATTTGTGAAAGATAATGCCTTTCCCCTGCATCCCCTTCTTCTTTTTTAAGATCCAAAATCATTTGAGTCATGCGAATTACAGTATGGGCTGACATTTGAGCCCCATGAGGGTCATAAATCCCGCAAGGAATATCACAATGAGCATCAACAGGTTTGGTTGGAAGCAATTTAATAA
>OBEQ011957444.1_pt1 | contig 18505 bp, 21 predicted proteins | sample 1670901 | NCBI WGS metagenome assembly OBEQ01 (sample SAMEA104232315, study PRJEB22302) | groundwater metagenome | biome: forest; feature: aquifer; material: groundwater | place: USA | collected 2011-08-07 | depth 5.4 m
TGAAAAACAGATTTGAAACTTCTGTCTGCTTTTTTAGCTAAATCGTAAATAGACTCTGGATTTTGTGTCTTTATGATACTTAGAAGACGGGCTTTTTCATTACTTAACAAATGCCTTAAAGCAGCAATATCTTTGAAATCAAATTCGTTTTTAGAGCCCCGAGATTTTTTAAACATGGAAAACGTGTCTTTCTCAGCTAAAATAGTAATATCTCTTATTTTTGTCTTCGTCATTTATGTCAATGTATATCTTTTTTAGGAATATATACTCTAAAAAGACATAGGTGTTAATAAATGTTTCGAAATGGTTTTTAGAAAAACGTATTAAATTGTTCCAGAAAGCATAACTATTTTTTAGTAACACCGCAACACTTATAAGTAAACCTGATGAAAATCTTCATTTTTTGTTATCCCAGGTACTTGGAGGTAGAAAGCCTTTTAAAGGAACTTTAATTCAGTAAGGTTATGCCCGATCGTAAAGAGTGTGATGCAATAGTCATTTTCGATAGAGTTGAAAGGAGGTTTAAAAAATGAGATTTAATTTTAGAAAAGTATCTGCTTTGTTAACAAGTGCAGTAATGATTGGTTCTTCTGCTGGATTGGCTGCTGCAGCAAATTACCCTTCACCATTCGTGTCGGGAGGAAATGCTGATGTAGCAATCGTATATGGAAGTGGTGCAGGTGTTTCTCCGTTGGACGCTGTTCAAGCTGGTAAGGTCTCAACAGACTTACAGGCAAGAATGGGCGGAACAGGAACATCCTCAACAACTACAAGTATTACGGGAGATGCAGTAGAATTATTTGGAGGTACTAAACTCTATGTAAATGATACGCTAAGTGCTGTAAAAAGTGCTATCTCTAGTACTGACTTGAAGACTGTTTTGGGAGATCAAACTTTCTCTGGAAATGTAGATGCTAAAACTACATTTACATTGCAACTTGGATCAAATCCTATTTTGACTTATGCAAAGCATCCAACAAGTACCTATGATCCGCAATTCGGATATCAGTTAGGAACTACTGGAACAACACAATATGTTTACAATGCAACTGTATCGTTCGCTAAAGCTGTGAATTTTACACATGCCGATTCTAAAGGACAAGAAATAATTCTTTTCGGGCAAAGGTTCACTGTTGCGAGTTCAACAGATAACACTAATCTGGTGTTACTTAAGACAGCTCAAAAAATTTTCTTGAGTAGTGATGCTAACCCATCACAAGAGGTGACTATTGGAACAAAAAAGTATACTGTTGAGTTAGTTGCTGCAACAGACACATCTGCAACTATAAAAGTTACAAATGAAGCTGGAGCAAGTGAACAGAAAGAAGTTAATGAAGGAGCATCTAAGAAAGTCAACAGTTTGACTATTGCAGTAAATAATGCTGATGAGAGCACGGCATTAAACAAAGTAACTGCTGAAGTTGTTGCTGGTGCTGAGAAGGTTACATTTAAAGATAGTGGTGCTATACAACTTGGTGAAGACAATAACAATATTGACGGAACTAATGTAAACTTTACTGGAAGCACTAATGCTTTAACCGGTATGAGGATACAAGTTGCTGCTAAAAACTCAGATGTTGATTCAATCGTGCCTGGACAGGCATTTCTAGACCCTGTATTTGGAACATTTAAAATTGATTTTTCTGGATTTAATATTCCGGAGAATTCAAGCGATAGAGAAAATGTTGCAATAAAGAATAGTGGGGATGATAAGATGACTGTTACATTTACTGATCATAAAAGTGGTGTAGAAAAAACAATCCAGTATCTAAAGAATAACACTAATCAAAAAGATCTAGCTATGCAAAGAGATAATGATGGGCATAACATAACTGTTATTGAAGCAGCTGTTTTCCATAGAGGAGATTATGTCGTAGTTGGAAATGAGAATAAAGGTTATTTGTTAGAACTTTCATCAGTTACAAATGACTCAAGTTCAACAGCCGGACTAAACGATAAGCTCACCTTTAAAAATGTTTTTACTGGAACGTCATATGAAACACAAGCTACTACAAGTGAAGGTTCAGCTTCAGTAACTATTGAAGGAGATAGTTATACTGTTACATATGCTGGAGCTTCATCACCTGCAGATAGCATTGATGTTAGTTTGGAATACCCAGATAGTACTGGAAATGACAGAATAATTTACCCAACTATACAGACATCTAAAGGAGGTAAGTTATTCTTCTACAGACCTCAAGAAGTTAATCTTACAAGAGAGGCTGTAAGGAATGGATTAAATTCCACTAATTTAAGATTCCCAGATGGAGATGGTTATACAAATGTTTTGTTACAACACAATTTAACTCAGTCAGCCTGGAATGTTACAGTTGGAAGCACAACAACAGTTATCACAACTGGGGGCAATGCTGCTGTAGGAGCAAACTCAACAGCAGTTGCTATTGGAAGATTAACCTATAATATAACTAGTGGTATCAACATTAGCCGTCAATTCGGAGGTGCTGCGCCAACTAGCACAGCAAGCGAGGCAAATCTTACTACAGTTTATTTAACATCAGTTAGTGGTGGAAATATTGTAGATCCGGCTATTGTTATCTTTGAAGAAAAAGATGATAATAGTAATTATGAGGCTTTAATTGCAATAACAGAAGCTGGAGGAAATAGCGACGATGGAGTTGGAGTTAGTGATGTTGAAAGAACATGGGATGCTGATAACACTGGTTGGGAAGTTAGCTTAGCAAGTGATAGTAAGAAGACTAAAGAAGGAGATTTGTGGGGAAGTATAATATTGCTGGATTCAGGTGATTCAGATCAGAAGACTTCAACAATTAACTACCCTAACGATCAAATCTATGCTAAAATCTATGCTGCTGCTAACGCTGCTGAAATTTCCACGAGTGGATCTTCAGCAGGAGGTTCAACACAGCTTGGTAATGTAATCGTTACTGATAGTGAGATTGACTCTGTAAAGGGCAAGAACCTTGTTATCATTGGAGGTAGTTGTATTAATTCTGCTGCTGCTACTCTATTAGGAGGAGCATTATGTGGAGCTGCATTTACTGAAAAGACTGGCGTTGGTACAGGTCAATACCTTATCAAAGGCTATAGTGGAGGCTTTACAACAGGTAAAGTTGCATTATTAGTTGCTGGTTATGACAAAGAAGATACAGCAAATGCTGCAACTTACTTGACAAAACAAACAGTAGATACAATGTCTTCGTACAAGGGTACAACTGCAACAACTGCAGAACTTCAGACTACAACAGCTTAAGTTCAGGATATAAATTTTTATTTTTCTTTTTGTTTTTTAATTTTTTATTTCTAGCTTTTGCTCTATTTTAAGTACATAAAAATTCTACAAAGGCGAGATAGAAGAATTTTTATAGGGGGGAATTCTAAAGTTTTTATGAGACAGATTGAAAATAAAGATAATGCAAACAAGAAAAAACAAAGAAATCAAATAATTGTGGGTTTGCTTTTGATTGGTTTGATGCTTTTAAGCACTGCGGGGTATGCTGCGTTTAATACTTCAGGAACAAGTTCTCAAACTTTTAAATATAATAAGTTAAAATTTGAGAATGTAAATGGATATTGGCAAACCACATTTAACTCGGTAAATTATTTTTTTCTCTACAAACCAACAGAAGTTAAGGAGAGAGAATTAGTTGTGAATCCCTTGAGTGATTATAAAGATAAACCATTGTATATCCAGGCAGTTAATTTTGATGCAGAAAAAGAGGTGAGTAGAGATTTGTATTATATTTCTAGCAGCATTAAAGAGGCCTGTTTAAAGGGAAAGAATTGTACAAATAGTGATTTACCTGTAAAGACTTGTGAAGACAACTTTATAATAATTGAAGAAGGGGAAGAAGGAATAACTCAACAGAATAATTGCGTTTTTATAAAGGGGAAATATGAAAGTTTGACCTTGTTAACTGATGAATTTCTATATAAATTGTTAGGTATAGTCTAGAAACATAATGTTTTTAAGACCTGTTGAGTAGAGAGTGATAGAGGTAAAAAATGGAAGAAAAAAAAGATGAACCTTTAAAAAAGGTTCCCAAAATTGAAGAAGGAATAAAAGAGGAAAGTAAGGAGGAAGTCAAAGAAGAAAGAGACTATAATGCACAGCTTAAATGGGTCGTTATAGCAGCAGTATTCTTGTTTGTGACTTTAATTGTTTTTTATGTTATTTATACATCTGTGAGTAGTTTTAATTACAATGGAAAAGAATTTCAAAAAACCAAAATAGGAAATTTATTATTTTATAAGGTTTCTTTTCCTTTAACAAGCCCTACTGGAAAAAGTGTAGCAACTTATAATATTTATTTGAGAAATGACCCCCGTAGCATTGAAAATATTTCCGTTATTGGGGGTATTGATTTAAGAAATCAAATTCTAGTTACAAGTAAAGAGGATTTTATTTGTTCTGATAATAATATTGCTCTAGCAAATTTTATGCAATATTTTGAAGGGGTAGAGAGAAAAACTGTTAACTCTATTGCTAATGCTACCTGTGCAAATTTTACTAAAGGGGCTACATTAATTAAAATAGAAAACTCTAGCGAGAATAGTATTAAATTAGCTGGAAAAGATTGTTATGTAATGTCTGTAAATAATTGTGCAATACTAAACGTTACAGAAAGATTCATTATTGAGAATATTGCTAAATCTTAATCTTCTTTTTTAGTATACTCTTGTTCTTTAAGTAAAGCACGTCAGAATAAATTGGTATTTCTTTAATTTTAAAGATTTTTACCTGTAAAAACCATATCGCAATTAAAAATATCGTGCTTAAAGCATACCAAAATATTTTGTGAACCGCAGTAAATGTTTCAGGGGAGATAAAGAAGATAAATACTAAAATTAATATTCTGATTACATTTAAAATGAAGAAAATTATGAATGAAAACAAAATCGATTTTATTCTGGATGAGAGTTTAATATCGGGAGTAGATAAATTGAGTATTAACAATAGATAGTAGGCAGAGCCTGCAACGCAAGCCTCAATTATTCTAAAGCTTTTTTCCCCAACTATAATAAAATCTTGAGATAAAAAGACGTGAGAAGAGAATAATTTAGATAGAAAATAAACGCAATAAAGAGTAAGTGGTGTGAAGATTAAATAAAAAACGTAAAGATTTCCGAAAGCTGCAATTAATAATATTAAATATCTTAGAACTATAGAGAATATTTGTTTATCTTTCATCTGAAAAACAATGCTAAGCTATTTAAATATTTTAACAGTGGTCTTAGAATGATCAAAAAGAAGAATATTTTTTTAATCGGTTTATTCTTAATTTTATTCTTAATAAGTTTAAAATTTGACCCACAAATTGTCCGCTTTTTTTTTAAAATAAGAAGTTATTACCTAAGCCAATTTCTTTTAGGAATTGCATTTGTGAGTTCGGAGGTAATTATATTTTTTGTGCTTACAAGTTTATTCTTATGGAGTGAGAGAAAAAGAAAATGGATTGTCCCATTATGGATTACAATGTTTCTTTCCGTGCTCGTTAGTTACGGATTAAAAATAATTGTTCAAAGGCCTAGACCTTTTGAGGCAGGAATTGTACAGCCCATTTTGCTTGAAAGTTTTTCTAAATGGAATTATTCTTTTCCTTCTTTTCAATCTATGTTAGTTTTTGCCGCAATTCCTATTTTAGCAAAAGAATTTAAGAGGGTTAAATATGTCTGGGTGATTTTTGCAGTACTAGTTGCATTATCAAGATTATATTTGGGAGTGCATTACTTTAGTGATGTTCTTGCTGGAGCTTTGATTGGATATGGAATTGGAATGTTTATTGTTCATCAAGAAAACTATAATAAAATTTGGAGCAAATTGCATAAATCCTTATTTGGAAAGAAGAAGTCTTAAAGACTTGTTGTATTATTGTTACTATTCGTTGAAGTTATTTGATTCCACAAATAAAGAGGATCTTTCCGATATAACTTTCTTTCACTCCATGTTTCATAGAGCGGTTCAATAACTTCTTCATGAACTACACTTGCTATGAATGGAATTACGGTAGCATATTCTTTCATATTTTTGTAAGAATTAACAACACCTTCAATTATTTTCATTTTATTATTATCGTCTAGAAACTTTTACAGCTATAACAATTATTAAAATTATAAGGATAACGTTTACTAATCCAATTCCCCATAAATACCAATTATCAGAGTTGATTATTGAATTGCCTGTAAAATTAAAACCAGATTTAGGCTGAATTGGAACAGAGACTGTTTGTTCTTTTAACTTTTCTCCGTTAGATTCTAGACTTAATTTGAAATTATTATCTCCTGTAGCTTCTTTTGTTACATTGAAATGTAATAGTACATCTCTAGTTGTTGCTGGTTCAAGTGTGAATGTTTGTGGTTCTATTGGCCCTAACTTAGCCCATGAATCGTAACCTGTTGCTTTAACATTGAATGTTGCTGATTTTGTTCCTGTGTTAACTATTGAAGCTTTTATAACTAATTCTTCTCCAGCTTTTCCACCAGATTGAATTGCATTAGTTTTGTCGACTAGAATTTGAACGTCATCTGCTGTTAATCTACAGTTTCCATTTAACTTTAGAGAGATATCTGAACCTGACTTGCTTTGATCGTATGAATCACGATTGCTATTATAATTAAAACTCAAAGATGACTTAAGAACATATGTTCCCTCTTTTACTGTTGTTGGAGCTAAAAAGTTAAAATTAACAGATTTTGAATCTCCTTTATTTAAGCTGTTAACTATAAAGTCTTGCTTTAAGCCTAGTTCAGTGTTGGTTAGTGTAACCTTAACCTTTTTTTCATCTTTCTTTCCTAAATTTACTACGTCCATCTTTATATCAACTGGTTGACCACATTGAACTGTTTCTGGGACACTAATTTTTTCCACTTGAATGTCATTTTTCTCTCTCTTAATAGTAATTGATTTGTAGTTTTGACTGTCAAATTTGTCTGTGCACTGTTTATTTTCCCCTTCGTTGTCATCATAAGCTTTAATATAGAGTCTGTAACTGTCTTCATTTAAATCAGATGTTGGCATTTGGAAAGTGATTTTAACATCTTCATAATCGCCTTGATTGATTGTAACTGATTCTTGATCTTCAAGAACAAAGTTATCATTTTTGAAATCGTATAAACCGTAAGCTACTATTGAATCTACATCACTGCTATTATGATTTCTCACACGTACAGTTAGTTCAATGTTATCTCTTGGTCCCCATTCCCAGTCTTTTGTATTATCTAATTGTTCATCTTTTACAGAAGTTATTTCTAAAGACGAGCCCTTTGAGCCTTGTTCACAATATGTTTTTGCAAGATTAAGTGTTACATCGCTTGTAATAACTTGAGAAGGATTTGAAGCATTTTGAGCATTTATTGTAAAGGTTGTTGATCTAGAAGATAAGATAAAGTTGGAATCTATTGAACTAACAGAAACGTTTACTCGAACTTGGTCTGAACTATTAAGATTAGTAAGAACATCAGAAGTTGTTAATCTTAAAACTGCTGTGTTTCCATTGCCATCATCTAGATTGATGTTTAAGGGAAATATTGGAGAAACTATGTTCCATTCACTTGTTCCAGATACTGTAATTGTGAAAGAAGCATTTTGTGATTCAGTTAAAGTAGAAGGGCTAGTAACAGTTAAGCTGTCTGCACTTACCAGTGCTGTTAAGAAAATCATTAATACAGCGATGGCAAATAATGCCTTAAATCCTTTATTTGAAATTTTGGATTCCATTTTTGTAATCATTCTCCAGTTACTATAGTTTATAAACTTTTCGGAAAGCCGAAAATTGATTGAAACGGAGATTATATATAATCAAATTATTTCTAAATACTGAAAGTTTTAAAAGAGGATGAAGGCGAGAGAGAATCTTATAGGTGTATGGGCATATACCCTCGGAGTAATAATAGCTATTATAGTTGGAGTAATTGTAGGTTTTAATTTAGATGCATCAAGTTATAATACTATTAGTATATGGGCAAGTCTTATATTAATAGTACTGGGAATCACTATAGGATTTATGAATGAAAGTTCTATTGATAATAGGCCGTATAATCCGTTTTTGATTGCAGGAGTAATACTTGTTTTAGTAAGTTATTTTGGAGTAAACTCTATACAAAGTGGAGTATTAGTGGTAGGAGTTATTGGAAGAAGTATAGTGTCAATATTTAATTCACTATTGTTATTGTTTGTTCCAGCAACAATTGTTGTTGCTTTGAAGACTTTGTTTAGATTGACTAGGGTTTAGGATTGTGCTAAGGTTGAAAATGTTTAAATATAATTTCCTTTCTAAGGTATTATGGATAAGCATATAGTCCTATACAGCGCGGATTTGCATGGAAATGAAGTCCAATACCAAAAACTTGTAGATTTTGCAATAAAAAATTCTGTAGATTCCGTTATCATCGGAGGAGATATCGCCCCCAAAGGAGACTCTAATAACTATTTAGAGAAGCAGAAAGAGTTTATACAAATAATCCTTCCTCAATTATTAGCGCCTCTAAAAGAGCATTTGCCCAAATTAAAGATCTTCATTATTATGGGTAATGATGACTGTGCAGCAAATTTAAAACAATTAGAAGAAAATGATCCAGAGCTTTATACATTGATTCATAATAAAAGGTTAAGTCTTGCTAAAGGATTTGAGATAGTGGGTTACTCTTATGTTCCAATAACTCCTTTCGGAATAAAAGATTGGGAGAAATTTGATTTGACTACTCCTCCTGCTGGCGTGGTAGAAGAGTATCAAAAACGTAAAGAAAGCTATAGATTTGAGGGTTATAAAACAGATGAATATGGATGGCATGCATTTAAGTTTACTCCAGAAATGAAAATAGATTCCATTCAAATAGATTTAAGAGAAGAGCTGTTTACAGATAATGCACAAAAAACGATATATGTCATTCATTCACCTCCAAACGATACTAATCTTGATCAAATAGAGGGAGGCAAGCATGTTGGTAGTTTTGCGGTAAGACAATTTATTGAGGAAGAACAACCTTATGCCACACTGCACGGGCATGTTCATGAAACAGTTCATGTTTCTGGAAGTTTTAAGGATAAGATTGGTAAAACTTACTGTTTTTCTCCTGGAAACGATAATGTTGGAAGCGATCTTGTGGTATTGGTCTTTAACTTATACGATCTTGATAGCATCAGAAGAGTAATATTATAATAAGAATTAATCAAATCTAGTAATATTCAGGTTTTTTCTTCTCAGGTTCAACAATGTCTTCTTTCTCTATTCTAGCAAATGAAGGTGTTGCAATAACTAAGTTCTCCCCAAAGCCGGCAATAGTGCCTTCCAGAGCCTCTGTAGTCTTCTTTATCTTTGCAATAGCTCTCTTAAGCTCAATTATGTCTTTCTTTCTCATTTCCCTTATATCAACTACTGCAATTGTATAACCATCTCTTAGAGCGTTTAGAACATGATTAACATCTTCGTATTTTCTTAGAACGAATGGTTTTACAATAACCTTTTGAGAACCTTCTTTTTTATCAACGTCAATTTCAAGGTACTCTTCATCACTATTATCTCTACTCATCAACTTTTTGAAAGGATTTAAAGCCATATCTCATTCAAAAAATGCTAGTATATAAATATTTTGGTGGAGAGATTTTATTATACTTTGAGAAATTTTTATTCATTCTGAAAAGATTTTGAGATATCTTGGCGTAAATTTTCAAGCTTATCCGTCATAGATAGCTCTTGTTTTTCTAAATTTTTAATTCTTAAATTTAATAATTCAGATTTTTTCTGTAAATCTTCAAGAATCTTTTTCTTTTCTGATTTTATTAATAATTGCCCAACAAGCTTGTAAACCTCGTCGCCAGAATTATTTAATTCATGCAAAGCACGGTCATTTTCTTCTGATTCCATTAAGAAAGCTTGTTTTTGCATAAGCAAAGATTGCAAACTTTGCTCAATCATTTGCATTTCTTGAACTTTTTTTCCTGTGATTGCGTCCATGATTTTATACTGCCTTTATTTTTCTGATTGCTGTTCTAGGCTTGTAGAAGATCTTTCCACCACAGTTAGTACACTTGAAACCTGTAGTCTTCTCTATAGATTTCGCCGAAAACTGCTTTCCACATTTGAAACATTTATAAGTTGTCATTTTGATTTATTTTGAATTTCCTAAGTAGTATACATTTGATGCAAATCTTCTTTTACATTTTGGGCATTTCCAGATTCCTTTTGCTTCTCTTTTAACCCCTAATTTCCCGCAAAAAGGACATTTTTGCTTTGAATGTTGTTTTGATTCTACCTTTACAACTCTTTCTCTTACTTTTTTCCCATATCTTGCTCCAAATCTCCCTGAAGATTTTACTTTTTTTGTTCTTGCCATTTTATTTTTGAATTTTTTTATATGAGGCTGCCCAGATTTGAACTGGGGTCGACAGGTCCCAAACCTGTAATGCTACCAGGCTACACCACAGCCTCACGAAAAATCGAGGCCTGGAGAATTTATAAATATAGTTATTTCTTTTTCGCAGCGGGCTTTGCTTTTTCTTCTTTCTTCTCAGGTGTTTTTGCTACTGTTGGAGCAGCTGTGGCTGTTGTTGCAGTAGTTGCCGTAGGTGTTGCTGCTGTGGCAGCTTCTGTTATTTCTGCTGCAGCTGCAGCTTTAGCTTGTTTAGCCTTTTCTTGCTGTTGTTTAATGTTATCTAAATAAGATGTAAGTTCTTTTAATTTTTCAGGAGAGGGTGTTGTTTTTCCGGCTTTAATCTCTGAATCGTACTTTCCTTTTGCAATCTCCCTTACAGCCTCTTTAGCTGGCATATTTTCAATTAATATTCCTAAGCTTACACAAGTTCCGACTACTGATTTTACTGCAGATTTAAGATCTTTTGATAACATATTGGAATGTTTCATTTTTGCTACGGAAATTATTTGTTCAATTGAAGCATTTGCAACTGTGTTATTTTTATGGTCGCCAGATGCTTTTTCCAGTTTTAATTCTTTTTTTAACAAGGCTGAAACGGGGGGTGAAGAAACGTGAACTTTGAAAGTTTTTGTTTTAGCATCTACATCTAATTCAACTGGGACTTTCATTCCTTTAAACTCTGATGTGGCTTCATTGACCTTAGAAAGAACTTGCCCCATGTTTATTCCAGCTGGACCTAATTTTTGAGAAAGTGCTGGGCCTGGTTTCATAGATCCTCCGTCGGCTAGTATTTTTATTATCATGTTAATCTATATCTGAATTTTTATCCTCCTCTTCTAATTCTTCTCTTCTAATAACTCTTATATTATCTAATTTAATTGTAACAGGCATTGGAACAACTGCTCCAAGCAAACTTACTACTACTTCTCCTCTCTGTTTGTCTACTCTTAAAACTTTCGCTTTTTCCTTTTTGAAAGGTTCTGCAATAATCTCAACAATATCATCTTTTTGAATAGAAACGTTTACAACTTCTGGTTCAACCATATTTTTTATTTCTTCATAACTTAGTGTTTTTCCGACGATGCCTTTAACATATGGGAGATTAAAAGCCGCTTCTTCTGCTGAATCTTTATCTTCAGCTTCTAATAAGATATAACCACGAAGCCCGTGAGGGCGAGAAATTGTAAATACATTGAGCTGTTTTTTTCTTACACGCTCGGCTATCATTTCAAGAGCACGCTCTTCTTTATTTGTTGTGACTTTTATAACGAAAATCATTTTTATAGGTTCTAACTACTTCAAAATGCAAGAAGCAGTAATATTATTTAAAATATTGTGTTTATTAAACTTTCTATAGCTTTATAAAATAGATTATACAAATATTTTAATATCAAGAGAAGTTGATTTTAAGATGAATAAGTTAAAGTGTGTGATGTTAATTGAATTGTTAATTATTATGCTTCTTTTAGGTTATATTTACTCCAATCATGCTTCTAGCCCTACATTTGATAGACATAGCTATTGTAGCAAATATTATGGTAAAGTTCCATGCCTCTTGTCTCCAAGACTTTATGTGGGGCTTCTTCCCCCCCCAAAGCAATCTCATACTTAATTTTAAACCACTTCAAACAGATGTTCAGAACTATGTTACAGTTAATAACTTAAATATTTCAATGTATGTATTGAACATTAAAGATGGTGCATCTTTTAGTATTAACGCAACTCGAGGATATGAACCTGCGAGTCTTAATAAGTTACCCGTAGCAATAGTTATTCTTAAGAAAGTTGAGGAGGGTAAATTAAGTTTAGACTCTAAGTTACAAATAAAGGATTATCATCGCAATGATCAATCAGGCACTCTTTATTCTTCACCAATAACTGAAATGAGGGTAAGAGATTTACTTTCCAGTATGCTTGCAGAATCTGATAATACTGCCTTTAGAGTTTTGTCAGAGCAGGTAACTTTTGAGGATTTACAAAATGTTTCTTCATACCTTGACTACTACACTAAAGATATTAGTTCTAATAGCAGTAATATTTATCAAATCACTCCAAAGTCAACAGGAAACCTTTTTATGAGTTTATATTTGTCTACTTATTTAAAACCAGAAGATTCTGAATTAATTCTATCTGATTTAGTTAATAATTCACTTGATATTAAAAAGTATGCTAATCTTCCAGAGGGTGTTACGGTTTCACATAAATATGGCGCATATTACTTAAATAATCAAAGTTTTTTTCATGATTGTGGAATTATGTATATAGAAGAAAGTAGAATTTTTTATTGTATTATGACGCAGGGGTTAGATGAGAAGAGTAAAGCACCTGAAGTTATTGGAACAATAGTGAATAAAATTTATAAATATGTTCTAAAAGAACCCTAAAGAACTTATCTGAATAAATGGACTATAAAAGATATTAAAAATCCTATAACCCCAATAATAAGAATTCCAATTGCGGAGACTTTTGCAACTGTTGTAAATTCCACTCGAGTTGGTTTTCTTAAGACATGCCAAACCCTTATAGATTGATGATAAAATGACACAAGTTTTTGATGTATTGCCATTCTTTTGATAAAGAAAGAGGGTTTTTAAAACTTATTCCATAAACTCAATGCCTAGTTCTTCTTCGATTTCTCTTTGTTTTCTATCGGGAGGAGTTTTATCTGCCCTGCCCATTATTTGTGATGAGTTAACACCGGTTGCAATTAACATTACTCTTATTGATTTGTCCATATCTTCCGATATTTGGGCACCCCAAATTAATTTAGCATCTCGACCTAAACGTTCACCAATAGTTTCTATTATTACTTTAGCTTCATCTAGGGACATGTCTGGACCACCAACAATATTTACTAAAGCTCCTGAAGCATTTGAAACATCTACATCTAACAAAGGATTATTTAATGCTTTTTCAACTGCGTCTAAAGCCCGATTATTTGCTGTGTCTGATTCACCCATTCCAATTAATGACACACCGCCGTCGACCATTACAGCTCGAATGTCTGCAAAGTCTAAATTCACTAAACCAGCCTTAGTTACTAGTTCTGTTGTTCCTTTTACTGCATTGGTTAAAATCTCATCTGCAACTTTAAATGCAGTATGTAAAGGTAATTCTGGAGCTAATTCTAATAATTTATCATTGGGAATTACTATTAAAGTGTCAACGCTTGCTTCCATTCTTTCTAAACCATCAATAGCATTTTCAATTCTTTTTCTTCCTTCCATTGTAAACGGTAACGTAACTACACCAATAGTTAATGCTCCTTGTTTTTTTGCAAGTTCTGCAATTACTGGAGCTGCTCCTGTTCCTGTTCCCCCACCTAAGCCACAGGTTATGAAGATCATATCGCTTCCAGAAATTCTTTTTTTAATCTCCGATTCTGATTCTCTGGCTGCTTCTTCACCAACTTTGGGATTGCTTCCTGCACCTAACCCCTGAGTTAACTCTTTTCCTATTAGAATTTTAACATCTGAATTAGCGTACAATAAATCTTGAGCATCTGTATTTATTGCTATTAATTCTCCTCCTTTGATACCAATTTCTCTCATTCTTGAGATAGTATTATTTCCTCCACCCCCAACACCAATAACTTTTATTTTAGCAGATTGCTTTTTGAGAATTTCTTCTAATTCTTTATCAACTTCTAGAACCTCTTGAGAAACTTCATACTTTGAACGATCATAAATTTCAGCCATTTTTACCTCTGTTTGTATATTTAAAAATAGATGGAATTGGTTTATAAGGTTTTATATAAAATTCTGTTAGAATTTTTAGAATAATCCTACATCTTTAAATTGAGGAAATTTACTATCTTTTTCAGATATTATTGGATGAATAACATTAAATTTGGCTAATTGCCAGTCAATATTCAAAGTAGGATCATCCCAGATTATCCCTCCTTCTGAATGTGGGTCATATAAAGAGGTGCATTTATAGCTTAGGTAAGATGGTTCTATTGCTAAAAAACCATGAGCAAAACCTGGGGGAATGTATAGCATTTTGTTATTTTCTCCAGATAAGATAGTAGAATACCACTCTCCTAAAGTTTCTGATGATTTTCTCAGGTCCACGGCAACATCTAAAATTGCGCCAGAGACTACGCTTACCAATTTACCTTGTTCGTGTGGGCTTCTTTGGAAGTGCAACCCCCGTAATGCTCCCTTGATAGAAAAAGATCTATTGCTTTGGCTAACATGGATGGGAAGACCTAATTGTAAGAATTTTTGTTCATGAAAATCTTCTAAGAAATAACCTCGGTCATCATTGAAAACCTTAGGGACAATTTCTATTAAATCTTTAATGGGAGTGTTTATGATTTCCATGGTCGTGATGCAAGTGTTCGTGATCACCATCTTCATGAACGTGCCCTATTTTAGCATTTTTATCTATATTGAATTTTAAATCAAGACCTACAAGATCTTTGAATTTATCTTTGAATAGTTCAAAGAATTTATCAAAACCTTCTGGAAGTGTTATTGTAAGAGCTTTTTGTGTTTCATCTATTGTAAATGGAAAATCTTGGCGTGAAAAGAACTGAATTAGTGCTTTTGCTTTTTCTTCTATACTTCCTATGTATCTTACAATCTTTATTTTATATTCTATAGTTTTTCCAGCTAAGGGATTGTTAAAATCTACAAGAGTTCGACCTGAAGAAACTGAAATAACTTTAGCTATTGAACCGTCAATATTCAGCATCATGCCTTGCCTTGGGTTTAAATTTTGATCTAAAAACGATCTTGTTGGAACCATTTTTATAAGTTTAGAATCTCTTAAGCCAAAGGCTTTTTCTGGCAATAGAGTTATTTCATATTGCTGACCTATTTCTTTTCCAATAAGGAAATCATCTACTGACTCTAGAAACATTCTTTCACCTAAAGCAATAATTAATGGTTTTGCTTCTATTTCTAATCCCGATTGTTTCAGATCTTCTTTGATGTTAGAATCGAAGATTTCTCCATCCTTAGTCTTACCAGTGAAAGATATTTCAACAAAATCTTTTTTCTTAACAGCCATATGGAAAAACACAAAGAAATGTTTATAAATGTATTTCTTCTCCATGAATTATGCCTATTAAGACAATAAATGCAACAGATATTAAGATCGGTTCTTATATTTTATACGAAGGTTTAGCCTGTGTTGTAAAAGGAATTGATACAAGTAAGACTGGAAAACACGGTTCTTCTAAGGTAAGAGTTGAAGCTGTTGGGATAATTAACGGACAAAAAAAGATTTTTGTTACACCTGGACATGATAAAATAGAAGTGCCCTTTGTTGAGAAAAGAAAAGCTCAAATATTATCCATTGGTGAAAGAGCAAGTGTTATGGATATAGAAAGTTTTGAGACTTTTGAAATAGATGTGGATGATGAGATTAGAGCAATAATTAAAGAAGGAGATAATGTTGAGTATTGGATAGTAGAGGGAGATAAAATAATTAAAAGGAAGAATTAATGAACCTTTGAAAAAGGTTCCCAAAATTAAAATAAGGAAAATATAATGGCAAAAATACCTGAAGCACAAAAAAGATTATTTCAGAATGTTTTCATTTGTAAGAACTGTGGCGCAAAAATAAGAAGTGACCCTAGAAAGATTATAGAAGGAAAAGTAAAGTGCAGAAAATGTCGAAAGAGGGCGTTTAGGACGATAAAGAAGAAATAATATGGTATGGTTTAAAAGTTTCATGTTCTATGATTTCTTTTTACTAGCAATTTTTGTAATATTTGTTACACTTTTTTTATATAAAAGAAGGAAAAAGCTTGATAGAGATGGCTGGCTTTACATTTATAGAACAAGTTTAGGTTTGAAAATAATTAATAGAATTGGGAAAAAATACAAGAAAACATTGAAATTTTTTAGTTATGTTTCAGTTACTTTGGGATATTTTTTGATGATTGCTGGTTCATTTTTAATTTTTCAGACTTTATATTATTACATAAAATTCCCGCAGATTGTTAAAGTTATAAAGGCTCCACCTATATTCCCTATTTTCCCTTATTTCCCGAAGGTATTTGGTTTGAGTAGTTTTTTCCCTGAACTTTATTTCACATATTTTATAGTTGCTATAGCAATTGTTGCAGTAGTCCATGAATTTTCGCATGGGATCTTTGCAAGATTTTACAAGGTTAAAATAAAATCAACAGGATTTGCTTTCCTTGGCCCAATTTTGGGTGCTTTTGTGGAACAAGATGAAAAAGATATGACTAAAACTAAAAGTTTTAATCAAAAAGCTATTCTTGCTGCAGGCGTTTTGGCTAATACATTAGTTATGATATTTTTCTATTTATTGTTAATACTTGTGTTTGTATGTTTCTTTGTTCCTTCTGGGGCTATTTTTAATGGATACCCGACAGCTACGGTAAATGCCATGTCTATCCAGAGCATTGAGAACTATAGTGTAATGAATATGAGTAATCAACAGATTATGACTTTGATTAAAGAAAAGAATATTCATGACCAGAGTGTTGGAAATTATAACCTAACTAAAATTAGCATACAAAATAGATCTTTTTACGCGCCGATTAATAATTTAAATATGGCTTACAATTATTCAGGAGGGATTACGGTATTGTATGACGCCCCCGCGTTAAAGGCTGGTTTCCCAGATGTAAAAGCATGGGAGAAGGCTGCAATTATTGAATTTAATGGAGAAAAAGTACATAACTATCAAGATCTTTTGACTCAATTAAACAAACACTCGCCCGGAGATAGAGTTGACATAAAAACAAAGTATAATGACAAAATCAATGAATATAATGTTGTTCTTGCAAAGCATCCTTTGAATTCTAGTCTTCCGTTTTTAGGAATAAGTAATGATTATGCTCAACCAAAAAGAGGAATGGGCAAAATAATCTCAGTATTTACTTTCTATAAAGATGATAGCACCTTCTATGAACCATTGAATAACAGTAATTTAGTGGTTTTCATTTACAATTTTATATGGTGGATTGTACTTTTGAATTTGGCTGTGGCCTTATTTAATATGCTTCCACTGGGAATTCTCGACGGGGGAAGATTTTTCTACCTAACAATACTAGAAATTACTGGTTCAGAGAAGGCTGCAAGAAGAACATACAAGGCAATAACATACTTAATTATGGCAATATTTTTAATGTTGTTAATTGTCTGGGCTATTTCTTTTTTCAGATGATTAAAATCATCGACGAAAAATTAGAAAATATTTAATAAAAAATTATTTTTTATGAAAAAAATTGTGAAATAGAAAAGTATTTAAACAAATTTGCGCACTATATATTAAAGAATCTGGAAAGATTTTTTATAAAACAATAAAAGAGGTAAATAAAATGGCAAAGAAAAAGGCTGCAAAGAAAAAAAGAAACTAAATATTCAATAATTTATTATTTTTTTATTTTTTAATTTAACTTTATACAATTCTCTTCGGCTGTCGTTGGAGATTTTTTATTTCTTGTTTGGGATTTTTTAGAACAAAAAGTATTATAAAACGTTTTGTTTTCTATATTGTTATGTTTGACTTCAATAAAAAAGAGATGAATATTTTAAAATCATTGAAAACTCCTCAGAAAATTCAGGATTTTTTAGATAATATTGAGACAAATTTTGAGCCTGAAGGAGATACTTGTAAGTCTCCTAGAATGGTTTTACAAGAAGGAAATGCTCATTGTATGGAAGGTGCAATGCTTGCTGCAGCGGCATTAAGAGTCAATGGATTTCCACCTTTAGTGGTTGATATGACATCTAATAAAAAAGATTTTGACCATGTTGTGACGGTTTTCAAGAAAGATGGATATTGGGGAGCAATCAGTAAAACAAATCATGGGGTTTTAAAATACAGAGATCCTATTTTTAAAAGTGTGCGTGAACTAGTAATGTCTTATTTTAATGAATGGTTTATGCATAATGGTAAAAAGACTTTGAGATCTTATACTAATCCGATAAATCTAAGTAAATTCGATAAATTTAATTGGATGACTGCAAAAGAAGATGTTTGGTTTGTTCCAGAGTATTTAGCGATGGTTAAACACATCCCACTACTAACAAGATCGCAGATAAAGAATTTAAGGCGAGCTGACCCTGTTGAGATTGAAACTGGAAGAATTGTTGATTGGCAAATGAGAAACGGAAAAGCTGTGAGAAATGTCTATAAAGTTGATAAGAAGGATAAAGCTGTGTTTTAA
>OBEQ012586139.1_pt1 | contig 18504 bp, 18 predicted proteins | sample 1670901 | NCBI WGS metagenome assembly OBEQ01 (sample SAMEA104232315, study PRJEB22302) | groundwater metagenome | biome: forest; feature: aquifer; material: groundwater | place: USA | collected 2011-08-07 | depth 5.4 m
AAAAAGTAGGAACTGTTAACGAATCTAATTATTTAAGTCTTAATTAAATCTAATAGTACGAATGAAAAATTTCAAGATTAATAGCTTTTATTTTAAATATCAGATAGTATTTTGTCATATTTAAAAACTAGCTAAAAATTAATTTGTATAGCCAGCACCTCAAAATAAAATATATCCCTTTTAATAGATTAACTATAGTAAATTCATTGTTAATTCACTATTTTTGTCCAGCTAAAACTAAAACAATTTACAATGAAAATCTCTCAGAACAAAGTATTATTTCTTACAATTATTTCTCTTTTACTCAATCACTCAGCCTGCTTTTCTCAAAATGAAAAAAATAAATCAAAGGAATCTGGAATGGCTGGTTATAAAGCAAGTGTAGGATTAAGAGGCGGATCCGAAAGCGGAATAACAATTAAATATTTTATTAAATCCGATGTCGCTCTTGAAGGTATTTTATCAACCAACTGGGGATATGGAAGTAAAAAGATAACAGGTTTATATGAAATTCACAAACCTTTTCCTGATGCAGCTGGTTTAGATTGGTTTTATGGTGTGGGAGCTCATATAGGTTTGTATTCAGGTTCTTATTATGGATACTATGGATATTCAGGAGACGGATATTATGACAATAAAGGAAAATGGCATTCAACGGGTTATAAAAGTAATTATACTTCTATCGGTATTGATGGAATTATTGGATTAGAATATCAATTTGAAGAAATACCGTTTACTATAAGTCTTGATGCTAAGCCTTATATTGATATTATTGGAAATTCAAGTAGGTACATGGATTATGCGTTTTCTTTGAGATATGTTTTTAAGTGATGATGACCTTTTTTAATTATATTTGTTTAAAATAATTTAAATCAATTTATGTCCTCAGAACAAAATTACCTAGAAATAAACAAAGAATCTTGGAATAAAAGAACGGATCATCATATCACTTCTGATTTTTATGATGTAAAAGGTTTTCTTGAAGGAAATACTTCGTTGAATGAAATTGAATTGAACTTATTGGGTGACATTTCTGGGAAAAGTATTCTTCATTTGCAATGCCATTTTGGTCAAGATACTATTTCTTTAGCAAGAATGGGAGCGATTTCTACTGGGGTTGACTTGTCAGATAATGCTATTGAAAAAGCAAATGATTTAGCAATTCAAGCAAATCAAAAGGTGACTTTTATTTGTTCAGATATATATGATTTACCAAATCATTTAGAGCAACAATTTGACATAGTATATACAAGTTATGGCACAATTGGCTGGCTACCCGATTTGGATAAATGGGCTAAAATTATTTCTAAATTTTTAAAACCAAACGGAAAATTTATTTTCGTTGAATTTCATCCAGTAATTTGGATGTTTGACAATGATTTTGATAAAATAGGCTATAATTATTTTAATTCGGGCGCAATTGTAGAAACTGAAAGCGGAACATACACAGACAAATCAGCGGAGTTAGTGCAGGAATATGTTTCATGGAATCATGGAATGAGTGAAGTTGTAAATAGTTTACTCAAAAATGATTTGGTAATAAACTCTCTGGATGAATTTGACTATTCTCCGTATAATTGTTTTAGTCACACGATGGAATTCGAACCTAAAAAATATAGAATCAAACACCTTGAAAATAAAATACCAATGGTGTATGCAATTGTTGCTACCAAAAAACAATAAGATCATTATGCTTCAATTTATGACTTTTACAATGATTTTATAATGCTGCCTTCTTCTAAAAAATATTCACCGGAACAAATTATCCATTTAGCAAAAGCGATTGATGGTAATTCTTTTTCGTATGAATGGTTGAAGAAAAATAATAGCCTTGAATTAGCTGCTATTTGTTGTGGTTTTTTAAATCGTGATAGTTCTAAAGCATTAACTTGGTTACATAAATATAATTTTCGTGTTTTATGGTCTTTCATTGATTCTTATGAAGGAAATGATAATGCATTTGAATACTTAAAACATTGTGATGGTAAAGAATGGGGAGCAACTTTTTGCGCCTCGTATGGTGATAACAATGCAATAAAATGGTTAGTGAAATCTGGATTTAAACAGTATGTCTATTTGAGTAAAGCGATTTATGAATATTTGCAAAGAAACGAAAATAGAAGCTTGTATCGTGGTGGAATTGGTGGAATAAGCACTGGTTTTGGTTTTTCAAGTGATGGTTTTGATGGTTTTGGAGGTGGTGATTTTTCGGGTGGTGGAGCTGGAGGAGATTGGTGAAATTTGTATCAGGCTGTTTTGGGAGGGGAAATTGAAGTTTCAACTCTAACATCAAAGGTAAAACTGACACTTCAACCTGGAATTCAGTCAGGAACAAAAGTTAAATTGAAAGGAAAAGGAATGCCTATTTATAAAAAAGAAGGTGAATTTGGTGATTTAATTATTACGTATCAGGTGAAAATACCGATTAATTTAACGGATAAACAAAAAGAGTTGTTTTAAAGAAATTTCTAAATTGTAAGATAATGGAAAGAAAAAATTTAATAGTGATAAATCATTTTTGTGAACACCACACAATTGAGCCATCATTTATTCATTCACTTGTAGAACAATCTATTATAGAGGTCATTGAAATTGATAACGTTTTCTATTTTCATGAAGATTTTTTAGAAAAAATTGAGAAATTACTCCGATTACACATTGATTTATCTATCAATATTGAAGGATTAGACGTGATTCTTCAATTACTAGAAAAAGTTGAAAATTTAGAAGAAGAACTAAAAGAAGCCAAAAATAAATTAAAAAGTTTTGAATAAGATTACTCCCATTGTTATAGTCTAATGTCTTTAAATCTTGAATCTTACAGTCTTGAATCTTAACTAAAATCTCCTTCATCGTCTAGAATCAAGATGTAATTCATCAAGATCATCCCAGAAACGAGGATAACTTTTTCCTACAGCTTCTGCTCCAATAATTTCGATTTTCTCGTCCGCAAAAAGTCCAGCGATTGCAAAACACATTGCGATACGATGGTCGTTATGTGAATTCACTTTTCCTCCTTCAATACTTGTTTTTCCATGAATATGCATAACATCTCCATCAATTATGATGACAACTCCTATATTGGCAAATTCTAACTGTAAAACCAGTCCTCGATCACTTTCTTTATGTGCCAATCTGCTGACTCCTTTGATTTCTGATTTGCCATCACACAAAGAAGCGAAAGTTACTAAAGCTGGAAATAAATCGGGACAATGAGTTGCGTCAAATTTGAATGGCTTTCTTTTTCTACCATCCATACGCATCTTATTTTCTTTAAATCCTAAAACACAATTAGCTGCATCGAAGGCCTCTAAAATCTTCTTGTCAGCTTGCAAACTGGTCATTGAAAGTCCTGTGATTTGGATATTCATTCCTAATGCAGATGCAACTAACCAAAAACTAGCTGAACTCCAATCACTTTCAATGGTATACGTTGTCGGAATGTAATTTTGATTTCCTCTAATTATAAATTCTTCGTAATTCTGATGAAGTATTTCTACTCCGAATTTACTTAAAGTGTTCATAGTCATCTGTAAATAAGGAAGACTATTCAAAACAGGGATGTGTAAATGACTATTCTCTTTGATTAAAGGTAAAGCCATTAATAATCCTGAAATATACTGAGAACTTTGACTACCATCTAATTCAATTTCTGCACCTTTCAAAGGTCCTTCAATTTCCAATGGTATAAACCCATTATTTGATTTAATTTTTCCAGCAAATTTTGGATAAGTTTCAATCAAAAAAGATAAAGGTCTATATTTTAAAGATCCTTTACCCGTTATTTTATAAATCCCTTCATGAGCAGCACAAACGCTTGAAATTAAACGAATACCTAACCCACTTTCTCCAACGTTTATTTCTGCTTCTTTTGGAAAATTGAAAATACCTTTGATAGTCAATGTTCTACGACCCGTTTTTTCTATTTTTGCTCCTAAATTTTGAATTGTTTCCAACATCGATAGTTCATCATGACTTTCGCCTACATTGATGATTTTACTTTCGCCTTTCGCTAAAGATGCTGCAAGAAATGCTCTTTGTCCATCACTTTTAGAAGCAGGAATTGCAATCTCTCCAAATCTTTTTCCAGGGTGAATTATTTTTATCATTTTTAATCTCTTTTATTCATTACACGTGTTTGATGACGAATTGATTCTTGATGTACTGCATCCATTATTTGACGAATGAATCGTTCCGAAAGTTGATAATCATTCGATTTTCCTAATCTCGAATTGATAAGTGCTGTCCAGTATTCTTGTTGTAAAATTGTTGTATTGTGTTCTAATTTAAATCTCCCAACTTCTTCACTGATAAGCATTCTGGCTGAAAGCAGATCAAATAATTTGTCATCCATGTTAGCCATTTTATGACGTAATTCATCAAGAACTGGGGAATCAGGAGAATTTAAATTTTTAGATCTCAAAATCAATTTTGTAACAATTTCTTTCAATCCATCTGGCGTAACTTGTTGAGCAGCATCTGACCAAGCTTTGTCGGGATTTGGATGTGTTTCAATCATTAATCCTTCAAAATTTAAATCCATCGCTTTTTGAGAAACTTCTAACAATAAATCCCTTCTCCCAGTAATGTGACTTGGATCGCAAATAATAGGTAAATCTGGTAAACGTTCTCGTAAAGCTATAGGCAACTCCCAAGTTGGGACATTTCTGTATTTTGGGTGTTTGTAAACTGAAAATCCTCTATGAATAGCCGCTAAATCTGTAATTCCAGCTTTTTCCAAACGTTCGAACGCCCCAATCCATAATTCTAAATCAGGATTAACAGGATTTTTAACCATTACAGGAATATCAACTCCTTGTAATACATCCGCAATTTCTTGAATAGCGAAAGGGTTAACTGTTGTTCTAGCTCCAATCCATAAAACATCAACACCTGCCTTCAAAGCTAATTCTGCATGGTGACGATTCGCAATTTCAGTTGTTACTGGAAGCCCCGTTTCTTTTCCTGCCTCAATTAACCATGGTAAAGCAATTGCCCCCATTCCTTCAAATGAATCTGGTCGTGTTCTCGGTTTCCAAATTCCAGCTCTTAAGATATTGGCATGACCATTTTTCGCAATTTCTTTCGCTACAGAAATTAATTGTTCTGGTGATTCAGCACTACATGGACCTGTAATTAAAAACGGTCTTTTTGCCTCTTTTATTATTTTATTTAAATTCATTTTATCTTTTTCTTTATCTCAATCTAGTATTTGTCCTAGTAGTTTTAAATAAAAAACCCGCTTCGAAGTACGAAACGGGTCTATTAAATTGTATATATAATAAGGAGCCGAACATACTTAGTTTAAGTTGTCCCACCACCAAAATAATATTGTTTTGTTTGTTTTCATTTTTTTATTTTTACAAATAGATGAAAAATAAATGACATATATGTTGTTTTATCCAAAAAAAAATTAAAATATTTGTCGCAGATATGATGAAGTCATATTTAAAAATAAAAATATAATGACAATAATTACATTAAATACTAATAATTGGTGGCACGCAACTCAACGTTGGTGTGTCTGGTGCTAGTATGTAATTTTCTATAGATTTTATAAAACGGCTTGTCACATCGACAAGCCGTTTTTTTTTGCATAAACTTTCATTTAAATTCTTAATATTTTCAATAAATCATAACAATGCGTATATACACAACTATAACTTCGTTCAACTCTGATGTTCACACTCCCGTTGAGCTTTATATGTCCCTTCGAAATCACTATCGAAAAACGTGTTTATTAGAAAGTAACGATTATCATTCAAGAAGTGATTCTAAATCTTTCATTGGCTTTGAACCATTGGTGGAAATTAAATTAGAACATAATAAAATCATTATTTCAGGTGAAATTAGAAATGAAATGATTGATTTAAATCCAAATGAATCTGTTGCAATTCAAATTCAGACGGTTTTTGATTCATTTAAATTTTCAGAAAATTCACCTTCCTACAACGGTTTTTTTGGAAGAATTGGATTTGAATTTTCCTTATTAAGTGAAAGTCATATTAAAAAAATAGATAGCTCTTTAGGATTACCAGATGTTCATTTTTTCTTGTTTAAGAATATTATTGTGATTGACCATTTTAAAGATAATGGAATAATTTTATCGAATAGTAAATCAGATGAAAAGATAGATTCTGTTTTTATAAATTCACTGTTGAGTAAACGACCTTTTACAGATTTACCATTTGAAATAATCGGGGAAGAAAAATCTGATTTTACTGATAGTGAGTTTAAACAATTGGTTGAAAAAACGCAAGGTCATTGTTTAAGAGGAGATGTTTTTCAATTAGTTGTATCCAATGCATTTTCTCAAGAATTTTTTGGAGATGACTTTCAAGTGTATAGACAATTGAGAAGATTGAATCCGTCGCCTTATTTATTCTATTTTGATTTTGAAGAGTACCGATTATTTGGATCTTCACCAGAAGCTCAATTAATTATTTCAAATGGAAAAGCTGAAATTCATCCAATAGCAGGAACAGTTCCAAAAACAGGTGAATCAATAATTAACGATGAACGTATTCAATTTCTGGTCAATGATGAAAAAGAAAATGCAGAGCACACAATGTTAGTAGATTTAGCAAGAAATGATCTCAGTAAAAACTGTTCAAAAGTAAAAGTTGAAACATATAAAGAAGTACAACATTTTAGTCATGTCATTCATTTGGTATCAAAAGTAACCGGACAATTAAATGAAGTAAATCCTTTCCCAGTTTTAAATAGTTCTTTTCCAGCAGGAACGTTGTCAGGCACTCCGAAACCAAAAGCATTAGAATTAATTTCAAAATATGAAAGATCAACAAGAGATTTTTACGGCGGAGCAATCGGAATTATAGGTTCAAATGGAGATTTAAACATGGCAATTGTAATCAGAAGTGTATTAAGCAAAAATAATATTTTGCATTACAGAGCAGGAGCAGGAGTGGTATTGGATTCAAATTCAGAAAGTGAGACCCAAGAAGTTCATCATAAATTACGTGCCGTTCGCACCGCGATATCGGTTGCCAACGTTGGGGTTATTGACACCGTTGGTGACGGTAACGGTAATGGTAACGGTAATGGTAACGGTAATGGTAACGGTAATGGTGACGGTGACGGTGACGGTGACGGTGACGTAGGGATAGGGCATGCCCTATCCCAACATCCCCAATATCCCCAACATCCCCATCATCCCGACATCCCCAACATTCCCCAACAATTCCAATCCCCAAAATAATTTAAACCATCACCCCCAATAATATTTCCCCCATGAAAATAGCAGTAATAGACAATTTTGATTCATTCGTATACAACATCGTTCGTTACGTAAAAGAATGCAACAACGATGAAATAATCATCCAAAGAAACAACCAAGTAGATTACAACATATTAGACCAATGCGATGCAATTCTATTATCACCTGGACCAGGTATTCCATCAGAAGCAGGTGAATTAATAAACATCATAAAAAAATATTCAGGAAAGAAAAAGATGTTAGGAATTTGTCTTGGACACCAAGCAATAGCAGAAGCTTTTGGAGGAGAATTGGAACAATGTGAATCGCCAATACATGGAAAATCTTCATTAGTAAAACAAATAAAGGACGATGTATTATTCAAAGGAATTCCAACAGAATTTCAAGTAGGAAGATATCACAGTTGGAGAATAAACAAAGATTTACCAAGTGTTTTAAAGTCAACCGTTATTTCAGACACAAACGAAATCATGGCAATAAGACACGAATCTCATGACACTTCAGGAGTCCAATTTCATCCAGAGTCCATATTGACACCATTTGGAAGAAAAATTATAGAAAATTGGATTAATATTCATGAACCATATAAGGCATATAAGGACATATAAGTTCTTAGTGTAATGTAGTCGATTTAATTTATAGTACTAATAAAACTTAAATGAGACCTTATATTCCTTATATGGTTCAAAACACACACGCTATGAAACACATATTAAACAAAATAATCGAACGTCAACCTTTACTTTTCACAGAAGCAAAGGAAATAATTTATGCGATTGCAGAACAAAAAATCAACGACGCTCAAATTGTGGCGATATTGGTTGGTTTACAAATGAGAGGTTTACAATTAGAAGAAATAAAAGGATTTAGAGAAGCGCTTCTAGAATTATGTTTACCTATAAATATTGATGGATCGGACGCCATTGACTTATGTGGAACAGGCGGTGATAATAAAAACACCTTCAATATTTCTACAACAACTTCTTTTGTTTTAGCTTCCATGGGACATAAAGTAATCAAACATGGAAATTATGGCGTGAGTTCATTGTGTGGTTCATCTAATGTATTAGAGGAATTAGGTTTTAAGTTTACAAGTGATGTCAATCTATTGAACAAACAATTAAAAGAGACAAATATCTGTTTTTTGCACGCGCCACTTTTTCACCCGACATTAATGAAAGTTGGTCCACTACGAAAGAATTTAGGAATCAGAACTTTTTTTAATTCATTAGGACCTTTGGTAAATCCAGTTCAACCGAAACATCAATTGACAGGAACATTCAATCTTGAATTAGCGAAAATATATCAACATATTTTAAAAGAGGAAAGAAAAGGATATCGTATCGTATACGGAATGGATGTTTATGATGAATTTACCTTGACAGATCAAACAAGAATTTTAGGAGGAGACATTGATGAATATTTAAATGCAAACAGTTTTGGTTTAAATCCTATTAATCCTATTGATCTTTATTCTGGAGAATCGGTTCAGGAAGCTGCTTCAATTTTGAAAAACATTTTATCAGGAAAGGGAACAGAGTCTCAAAATAATGTAATAGCTGCGAATACAGCTTTAGCATTGCAATGTTATAAACCAGAAGAAAGTATTCAATCTTTATTTTCAAGTTCCTTAGAATTTATTAAAAGTGGTGAAGCAGGAAGAATACATTTTTCAAATATTAAATAAGTGAAATTATGACAATCTTAGATACAATTTTAGAACAAAAAAGAATAGAAGTTGAGATATTGAAAGCTCATTTCAAACTCAAAGATTTTGAAAAATCTGCTTTATTTTTCGAAAAATCAATTTCGATGAAAGAGTCAATTCTATCCAATGGATTTGGAATAATTGCAGAAATTAAAAGAAAATCGCCTAGTGCGGGTGTTATGAGAAACAATGTAAATCCTGCTTTAATAGCGAAAGAATATCAAGAGTCGGGTGTTGCTGGTATTTCAGTATTAACAGATTTTAATTTCTTCGGTGGTTCAATCGATGACTTAATAGATGTGAAAAAAAATGTTTCAATTCCAGTATTAAGAAAGGAGTTTATAATTGATGAAATTCAAATTTTCCAAGCCAAAGCAATCGGTGCAGATGCGATTTTATTAATTGCTGAAGCATTGACAGAAGAAAAAGCATTGCATTTTACAATTTTAGCTCAAAGTTTAGGAATGGAAGTAATAATGGAATTCCATGAAAAAAGTGAGATGTATAAATTAAACGATGAGGTTGATATTATTGGAGTGAACAACCGCAATTTAAAATTACAAAAAACAGATATTTCTACTTCCTTAGAATTGTTTGATTTTCTTCCAAAAAATAAAGTCTTAATTTCAGAATCAGGTTTACAAACAAAAGACGATTTATCTAAAATTATAAATTGCGGTTACCACGGAGCATTAATAGGAGAAAGTATCTTAAAAAGTGATTCCCCAAAAGATTTTATTATGAATTTGGAATTAACCGTTTCTAAGAACTAACTGCTAAAAGCTAAATTATGATAATAAAAGTATGCGGTTTAAAAGAAGAAGATCAAATTAAACAATTAGATCAATTGAATTCTGTGAATTGGTTAGGTTCTATCTTTTATTCAAAGTCAAAACGCTTTGTGAATACAAGTTCTGCCAACATTACGAAGTCTAAAAAAGTGGGGGTTTTTGTGAATGAAACCATTGATAAAACACTTGAAATTGCAAGGGGAAACATGTTAGATATTCTTCAATTACACGGAAGCGAATCTTCTAAAATGTGCTTTGAATTAAAGAAAAAATACACGATAATTAAAGCCTTTGGAGTTGATAATGATTTTGATTTCTCTCAGTTAAAAGCGTATAAAAATAAAGTTGACTATTTTTTATTTGATACAAAAACAATAAAACATGGTGGTTCTGGAAAGCAATTTAATTGGCAAATTTTAGATAAGTATATTTTAACAATACCTTTTTTATTAAGTGGAGGAATTAACTCAAATTCAGTTCAAGAAATCAAAGAATTTAAACATCCAGCTTTTGTAGGTATTGATATAAATAGCGGTTTTGAAAATGAGCCAGGTGTTAAAAATATTGATAAAATAAAACGATTTATCGAAGAATTAGAAAAGGTAAGTAGTCCTATATAATATTATTAAAATAAAAACAATGAGTAAATTAAAATATACGAAACCTGATGAAATGGGATTCTATGGAGAATTTGGAGGAGCTTATATTCCTGAATTACTTCGTCCAAATATTGTAGAATTACAAACTTATTTTAACCTTTTAGCAACTGATAAGGATTTTCAAGAAGAATTTAAAAATTTATTAGCAGATTATGTTGGAAGACCAACACCTCTTTATCTTTCAAAAAAAATGACGACTGAATTTGGTTGTCCAATTTATTTGAAGCGGGAAGATTTAAATCATACAGGTGCACATAAAATAAACAATGCGATTGGTCAGATTTTGTTGGCGAGAAAAATGGGAAAAACGGAGATTGTTGCAGAAACTGGTGCTGGTCAACATGGAGTAGCAACTGCGACTGTTTGTGCTTTAATGGATATGAAATGTATAGTTTACATGGGAGAAAAAGACATTGAACGTCAAGCTCCGAATGTGCAACGCATGCAATTTTTAGGAGCAAAAGTAGTTCCAGCTACTAGTGGAAGTAAAACATTGAAAGATGCAACCAATGAAGCGATTCGTCATTGGATTAATAATCCCACAGCTTATTATTTAATAGGTAGTGTAGTTGGACCTCATCCTTACCCTGAAATGGTTACCTATTTTCAATCGATTATTTCGAAAGAAATTAAAATGCAATTAAAAGAAAAAACAGGAAAAGAAATTCCGACTAAAGTTATCGCATGTGTAGGCGGAGGAAGTAATGCAGCAGGAGCGTTTTTTGAATTTTATGAGCATCAAGAAGTTGAACTAATTGCAGTTGAAGCAGCTGGTTTAGGAAATGAATCTGGGCATTCAGCAGCAACATCTATTTTAGGTAGACCAGGAGTTTTACATGGAAGTTTAACACTTTTGATGCAAGATGAATATGGTCAAGTAACAGAACCCTATTCAATTTCAGCAGGATTAGATTATCCAGGAATCGGTCCATTGCATGCCCATACGATCGAAATTGGAAGAACAAAAAGTGTTTCAATAACAGATCAAGAAGCATTAAATGCCGCCAAAAAATTAACGAGAGAGGAAGGTATAATTCCAGCATTAGAAAGTGCCCACGCATTGGCAGCATTGAATAAAATTGAATTAAATACAAATGACGTGGTAGTTATAAATTTATCAGGGAGAGGAGATAAAGATATGAAAACGTATTCAGGGAATTGGTAGGGATAGGGCATTGCCCTATCCCAACGTCCCCAACGTCCCCAACGTCCCAACATCCCCATCACCCCAATCGCAAAATTTCGATTTATCGAAATCACATACTATTTTAAACAATTATTAACAACAATAAAATGAACCCATTCAAAAAACATAAAAAACAAATAAGCATTTTCATAACCGCAGGTTATCCAACATTAGAAAGCACAACCGAACAAATATTGACATTACAATCAAGCGGAATAGATTTCATAGAAGTTGGAATTCCGTTTTCGGATCCCATGGCGGATGGACCAGTAATTCAAGAAACAAGTTCAATTGCATTAGCAAATGGAATGCAAATGGATATTTTGTTTAGCCAATTAGAATCGATTCAAGATCAAATTAAAGTTCCATTGGTGTTAATGGGGTATTTAAATCCAGTTATTCAATATGGTATAGATAAATTTCTTTCGAGGTGTAAAGAGTTATCTATAGCATCAGTCATTCTACCTGATATGAGTTTAGAATTGTATGAGCGTTTTTACAAATCAAAATTTGAGAAATTTCAAATTCCTATTAGTTTTTTAATAACGCCTTTAACAGATAACGAACGAATACAAAAAATCGCCAAAATTTCTGAAAAAAGCTTTGTTTATTTAGTTTCAGTTACGAGTATTACTGGAGGTAAAATTAGTTTTGACTCAATTACCGTAAATCGTTACGATGAAATAAAAACGCTATGTGAAGAAACTCCAGTTATGATTGGTTTCGGAATTTCAAACTTGGTAGATGTTAGAAATGCTCAGAAACATTCGGATGGAGCAATCATCGGTTCAGCATATTTAAATGCATTGAAAATAAAGAGTCAAAGTATGTTTTTAGAAAATTTAGAAATTTAAAAAAGGCTGACGGAGTGAAATTGATAATGTTTCACATTATCAATTTTGTATCGAAGTCAGGCTTTCTTTGCTGTACTAACAAAATCTTTCAAATAAAAAGGTTCAAAATAAGCAACATCTTCAAATTGCTTATTTTGAAATTTATCAAAAGCAATTTTAACTTGACCTATAGCTGTAGATTTAATTTCACAATCTGCCTTACAATTTCTTCCTTTCCAAAGTTCAATCAATTTTTCTGCGCCATCTCCAAAAAACACAAAAGGTTCAAATTCTGAATAAGTATTTATCTCAATGATGTCTGCAGAAATTGGTTTTAATTGATGGTTTTTTGAGTCGTAAAAAGTATTATAAACTTCCATTCTTCGTGCGTCAATAAGAGAACATAAATTAATGTTAGAATGTTTTTCTTTTGCAATTTCAGTTAAAGAAGTTAAAGAGTCAATAGCAATTAAAGGAATGTTTAATGGGTAACAAATTCCTTTCGCTGTTGAAACACCAATTCGAAGTCCAGTATATGATCCAGGTCCAGAAGAAATTGATACAGCTGATAATACTTTTATAGGAATATTAGCAATTTTTAAAACCTCTTCTATAAAGAGTGTAAGGTTTTCACCATGAGAATAACCCTCTTCTTCAATTTCTTTTGTTGCGATTAATTTTCCGTTGAGTGAAAGAGCTACAGAACAAACTTTTGTTGAAGTTTCAAGGTGAAGTATATAAATCATTTTTTTAGAGTAAAATTATTTGTATTCAAGTTTAAATCCAATTCCGTGTACATTTATAATGTGAATTTTATTGTCTTCGCTAAAATGTTTTCTTAGCTTAGTGATAAATACATCTAAACTTCTTCCTACAAAATAGTCATCTTGACCCCAAACAGCATTTAATACAACATCTCGTTCTACAACTTGATTTTTGAATTTATGTAATATCTTCAAAATTTGAGCTTCTTTTTTTGTTAATGTTTTATCAAATTTTTTATGAGTCAATTTAAAATTTTCTGTATCAAAAATGTAAGTTCCAATTTGAATAACTTTTTCTTCTGGTGTTTCGGTTATTATATTAACTCTTTTTAAAAGAGCAGTTAACCTTACTTGAAGTTCATCTATACTAAATGGTTTAGTTAAATAATCATCTCCTCCTGATTTAAATCCTTCTACTTTATCTTCTGTCATAGATTTTGCAGTCAGAAATAGAATTGGAATTTCATTATCCAATTTTCGAATATCCTTGGCTAGTGTAAAACCATCTTTTTTAGGCATCATGACATCAAAAATACATAAATGAAACTTTTCATCGTTGAAACGTTTGTAAGCTTCTGCCCCATCAGAACATAAAGTAACACTATAACCTTCAGTTTTTAATTGATCTGAAATCATAAAACCTAAACTTGTATCATCTTCAGCAAGTAGAATTTTTATTTTCATCTGTTAAGCGTTTAATTATTATTGTAAATTGATTTCAAGAACCAAATTAGTGTTTTTTTTTAAATTAAAAGAGTGTCAATAACTATTCGCACTGTCACGTGTATAGTTTAAATATTGTTTTACAGTAACTTATCAGTTTTAAGTTGCTATATTTAACAATTAAATAACTTTTTTGATTAAAAATAAGAATGAAATCGTATTTTGTTTATTCTAGAGAATTCATAAAAAAATAAAAGCTTTAAACTGGCGTCTAAAGCTTTTATCAACTAACCTAACCTACTACTACTGCAACAAAATTAAGAAAATTATTTCAATAATTTGATGTTTTTTATTCATTAAATTATAAAATGTTGCTTTTATGATTTTTAGCACTTTAATAATCCCTCTTCTTTTTTTAAATTAAATGAATTTATTATTAAAATTTAAATGATTATGTATCAGTATTATACTCGTATTTTTAATTCATCCGAAATTTATTATAACAGAACTGGTTGTGATTTTTTGAAAGTTTAGCTATCCAATATTATGACTATATTTAGACAATTAATTTAATGTTAATTCGTGAAATTTGTGAATATATGTTTTCAATATTAATAATAGATGATGAAGAAGATATCAGAGATATCTTAAAATACAATCTTGAAAAGGAAGGTTTTAATGTTGACGTTGCCAGTAATGGTGAAGATGGTTTATTAAAAATCAAATCAAATATTCCTGATCTCTTGATTTTAGATGTCATGATGCCAGGAATGGATGGAATTGAAGTCTGTGAATTAATTCGAAGTACTCCAGAGTTTAAACATATTATTATTTGTTTGTTGACGGCAAGAAATGAAGATTATAGTCAAATTGCGGGACTTGATTCTGGTGCTGATGATTATGTTTCAAAACCTGTTAAACCAAAAGTTTTAATTAGTAGAATTAATGCGTTATTAAGAAGAAAAGGAGTTATTACGCTTGAAAAAATCGCTTCAACTGATTTAATTATTAACAGAGAAAAATATGTGGTTGAAAAAAATGGAGAAATTATACATTTACCAAGAAAAGAATTTGAATTATTAGCACTTTTAGCTTCTCGTCCACACACTGTTTTTGAAAGAGATGTTATTCTAGAAACTGTTTGGGGGACAGATATTATTGTTGGAGATAGAACTATTGATGTTCACATCCGGAAATTAAGAGAAAAAATAGGCGATAATTATATTACAACCGTAAAAGGTGTTGGGTATAAGTTTTCAAACCCTGAGTAAAGAAGAGTTTTTAAATTAATACTGAGTTAATTTTAAATTAATACTTTTATTTCTGAATAACACTCCCTTTATCCGTTTCAATTTAAATACAATACATTTAAAATCATATATTTACAAACGGTTTATCGTATTTAATTTTTGTTTCAATAGATTAATTTTACTTTATTTTAAACTTTACATTTCTTAATATTACAATAATCGTGAGGTAACCTAACATTAATGACATATTCCGTCCTTTGCATAAAATTTATATTTTATGAAAAGCATAGTGTTATTTGTGTCATTTTTTATTAACCATTTAATTTATTCTCAAACTGGTATTGTAAAAGGAAATGTTGTTGATGCAGCTTCAGGTCAGAGTGTTGGAAAAGTTGAAGTTTCAATTGATGGAACTAAACTAAGTTCTAAAACGGATACGTTAGGAAATTATACAATTTCAAATATTCCTTTTGGTGTCTATTCCATTACTGCAAAAATAAAAGGATTTACATCTTATACAATTTCTGATGTTAAGATCGATGCTACTAATGAGTTAATTCATAACTTTTATCTAGAGCCTATTTCTACAGTAATAGATGAACACATAGTAAAACACGTTAAAGATCATGGAGGTGTTAAAGATGCTGTTTCTAAAATTAAAAGTTCAGAAAATAATATAGTAATAATTACAGATGAAGAAATTAAAAAAACACCTGTAAGTAATGTTGCTGGCGTTCTAGCAAAAGGTACTGGAATGAGTATACAAGATAATAAGTTTGTTGTAATTCGTGGTTTAAATGACAGATACAATGCTGCTTATTTAAATAATGGTCCATTGCCAAGTTCTGAATCGGACAGAAAGGCATTTTCTTTTGATATTTTCCCTTCAAATATGTTGGATAATGTTACCATAATTAAAACAGCCACGCCCGATTTACAAGGAGAGTTTGCTGGAGGAATAATTCAAATTAACACAAAAGGAATTCCTAAAGAAAGTTTTCAATCCGTTTCTTTAAGTGGAAGTTATAATACAATTACAACATTTAAAGACCAAGTAGATTATAAGGGTGGGAAAAAAGATTGGATTGGTTTAGATGATGGGGTGCGTGCACTTTCTTCCTCAATACCTTCAAAGGCTAATTTCCCCTTGTCAATTACTGATCAAGCTTCATTAGCTAAACAATTTAATTCAGATTGGGGATTTCAAACTAAATCGTTTATGCCAAACATGAATTTGCAATATGGATTAGGATTAAACAACACTCTTTTTGGAAAAGAAATAGGATTTATTGGTTCTTTTAGTTATAACAGAATCAATAATTACAATGAAACGACCAGAAGAGGTTTTTCAGGAAATGGATCTGAAGGAATGGTAGGTTCTCAAATTGAATTTGATTACTTAGATAAGGTCTATGCAACACAATTATTATCTGGTTTAATGGCGAATTTTACAATTAAGCTAAATCATAATAATAAATTATCATTTAAAAACTTATATTCAATCAATTCTGATGACAGAGTTATTTGTAGAACTGGAGAAAAGGATCCGTTAGAAGCAAATCCAACTTTATTAAAATCAAATGCTTTATGGTTTACAAGTAATAAAATTTATTCTGGTCAAATTAGTGGTGAACACGAGTTAAATCAAAACTTAAAAATTGATTGGATTGGTTCTTATAGTTCTATTGATCGCACAATTCCAAATTTAAGAAGATCTATCTATACTAGAAAGAAATTTTTTGATGATCCAACTGATCCAAATATGTATGATACAATGTATGTCGCAAATATTTCAAGTAATATTGTCGGTCCTGATTATGGTGGTGGAATGTTTTTTTCAACGAATAAGGAAAAAATGACAAGTTTTCAAACAGATTTAAAATATAATCTGAAGAATTTTTTTGAAATTAAAAATGAAGTCAAAATTGGTGGTTTGTATCAATCTCGTGCACGTGATTTTGATGCAAGACAATTGGGGTATACTAAATATGGCGGAGCTGGTTCTGTAATTCAATTTAAGGATTCTTTATTGTATTTAGATCAAAATACAATTTTTGATTCAGAAAACATGGGATTGATTAAATCTGGAGTTGGTGGGTTTAAATTAATAGATGGGTCAAAGTATTCAGATGCATATTCTGCTAAATCTTCTACAACAGCAGGTTATTTTATGATGACGAATAAATTTAAGAAAAAACTGAGAATGGTTTGGGGAGCTAGAGCTGAATATTTTACTCAAAATTTATTAGCAATAAAAGCTGATAAAAGTCAGTTGGATTTAGCGACTAAAAAACTAGACATCTTACCTTCTTATAATTTAGTTTATTCTATTCACAAGAAACAAAATATAAAATTTGCTTATTCAAAAACGTTAAACAGACCTGAATATAGAGAGTTAGCACCTTTTGCTTTTTATGATTTCAATACTCAATTTGTAATTTCTGGTAATGATTCTTTAAAAAGAGCCAAAATAACTAATTTAGATTTGAGATATGAATATTTCCCAGGTAAATCTCAAATTTTATCAGGAACTATATTTTATAAAAAATTCGTTGATCCAATAGAACAAATCTCAAGAGCAGATGTAGCAAATGAAGTTTCTTTTAAAAATGTTCCTACTGCTATCAATTATGGTTTTGAATTAGAAGTGAGATCTGTTTTAGGTTCATTGTTTAAATCGGACTCAGCTTCTTTAATGAATAACTTTACTTTTTATTCAAATGTTGCTATTATTCGTTCAAAGGTTGATGTTTCAGATATTATTGGGACTCCTTATAAATCTAGACCTTTACAAGGACAATCACCTTATGTTTTTAATGCTGGATTAATGTATATTGATGATTCAATAAGAATGTCTTTTACTTTAACAATGAATAGAGTTGGTGATCGAATAGCAATTTTAGGAAACGTGAATCAACCTGATATTTGGGAGAAAGGTAGAACGTTTTTAGATTTTCAAGTGTCAAAAAAATTGTTAAAACATGATAGGTTAGAAATCAAATTGAATTTCCAAAATATTCTAGCTCAAAAATTAAACTTTTATCAAAATAATTATTTTTCAACGAACGATCTATCTAAAGGTCAACAGTTGATAAATACTATTTTAACGGGTGGTAAAAATAATGAAAACTCGTATAATGAAAAAAGAGATGATTTGATTTGGTCTACAGTTTTTGGAAGAACTATTTCGGCATCGATTTCGATCAAGTTTTAAAATAGTAAATATTTATTAATTGAAGAGGGTGTCCGAAAAGGTACCCTTTTGTTTTTTAAACCATATAAGTACTCTGTAGTGATTTCTCCCTCCAACTTCAGAATAGATAACTTTGCAAAAAAAGCAACACATAAAAAACCGATGTTAATATTGGATTGATACTCCTAATATAAGTATGGTTCGAGGAACTTGTTGAAAT
>OBEQ012752560.1_pt1 | contig 18502 bp, 19 predicted proteins | sample 1670901 | NCBI WGS metagenome assembly OBEQ01 (sample SAMEA104232315, study PRJEB22302) | groundwater metagenome | biome: forest; feature: aquifer; material: groundwater | place: USA | collected 2011-08-07 | depth 5.4 m
ACATAATTTGTATTCCTAAAAACAAAAATAGAAAAAAGGGAATAGTTCTCTTACTAAATCTCAAAACCGGATAGATTTTGTATAAAGAAGGGGAATTTTTGCTTCGTAAAAAAAGCCCAGTCGTAAAACTGAGCTTTCCTAAGTAGCGAGAGAGAGATTTGAACTCTCGACCTCAGGGTTATGAATCCTGCGCTCTAACCAACTGAGCTACCTCGCCATGGTTTTGAGGGTGCAAATATAATAGAATTTTCTTTTATAACAATGACTGATGAGAATTAAATTTAAAAACGAATCAACATTTTAATTAGTTTCCTAATAATCAGTGTTCATTAAGAATAATAAATCTAGTGATTTATAGAAAATCAGAATCTATTCAAATTTTAAAGTGTAAATTGAAAATGAAAAATATAGATTAAACGATATAAGTTATCAACATATATTGAAATCTTTTATATTAACTTAATCTATTAAATATCAACATTTAAATAACAAAAATGGCTATTAAACTAACAATTTTAACTTTTTAACGATTTGATTTGACTTCATATTTTTATTTCAATTTGAATAGATTTATGTATCTTGTGAGAAAAATTAAACTAGACAGACTCTATACATTAAACAAGTCATGACAGAAAAAAATAAATTTGAATTAGAATTTTTATTAAAAACTTCAGGGAAAGTTTTAGAAAATATGATTTTTACGCCTGCTGGTTTATCAGAATGGTTTGCTGACGATGTTAATATTAAAGATGATATTTTTACATTTGTATGGGATGGAAGTAGTGAAAATGCTCGTCTACTGACAAAAAGACCAACAGATAAAATTAGATGGCAATGGCTTTCAGACGAAGAAGAAGGATCAGATTACTACTGTGAAATTCGCTTTGAAATAGATCCAATGACGAAAGTTGTCATTTTGCTTGTTACAGATTTTGCTGAAAGTGATGATTTAGATGAAGCTAAACGTCTATGGGAGCAACAAATTGGTGAATTGAAAAGAGTTTTAGGAGCTTAATTAGAGTTTTATACTAATTCTCCAATTCTTTCGTTTATTCTGTAAATTTAGATTTCCTTGAAACGTCTCTACGTATTTGGTATTCGTTCTTTTATTGGACCATTTGTGGTTACTTTCTGTATTTCCATGTTCATTTTGATCATGCAATTTTTTTGGAAATACATTGATGATTTAATGGGAAAAGGAATTTCGGTTAAAATTATTTTAGAATTACTTTTTTATGTTTCCGCCGATTTAATTCCATTAGCTCTTCCTTTAGCTATTCTCCTTTCATCTATTATGACGTATGGAAATCTGGCGGAAAATAATGAATTAACAGCTTTAAAAGCAAGTGGGTTATCGTTGTATAAAATCATGAAACCTTTAACTGCAGTAATGCTAGTTATTGCAATGGCAACTTTTTATTTTTCAAACTATGTTATACCAGTAGCTACATTAAAATGGCATTCTTTGATTTATGATATTCAAAACACCAAAATTTCTACGTTAATAACCCCAGGTGTTTTTAGTGATAAAATTGATGGTTATGCAATAAAAGTAGATCAAGGAAGTGAGAATCAATTCAAAGGAATTTTAATTCATGTTAATACAGATCCTAATCAATTAAAAACAGTTCGAGCGAAAGAAGGAAAAATTTACAAATCTGCGAATGGGAAACACATTTTCTTTGAATTACATGATGGCTATGTAACTGATGAATTATCTCCTCAATGTCCTACTTTCTCATCAAATGGTGAAATTTTAAATAACATAAGTAATGCACATCCATCAAGACGATCTTCATTTACAAATGCAACATATAAGATAAATGTTTCAGGATTTCAATTAAGCCGATCTGATCAAGATTTATTTAAAAACCAGCACGAAATGTTAAACGTTTTTCAAATAAGAGAAGCACTCGATTCAATACAAATTGAGGCTGATAAAGTGATTTACAATTTCTTAGCAGGCTTGAAAAGTGAATCCTCTTTTTTTACGGCTAATCGATTTAAAGTTGATACAACCAATACGAATTTAACACGAATCACACCAATTAAAACAACATTTTATTTAGATTCACTTTCTAAGCAAGAACGCATTGCAGCTTTAACAAATATACCTTCAAATATAAGACGTATTAATGAAAATCTGGATGGACAATTTGAATTTTTAAAGGCTCTTGATGAAAACATGAAATTGTATTATATTGGATTTCATAGAAAGTTTGCTTTAACTTATGCAATTATCGTTTTGTTTTTTATAGGTTCGCCTCTTGGAGCAATCATTAGAAAAGGTGGATTTGGAGCTCCTCTTGTCCTTGCTGCTTTAATGTTTATGCTTTATTTTGTATTGATGAGTGTTGGTGAGGGACTTGCTATGAAAAATGTAGTGAATCCATTTATCGGAATGTGGTTTGCCTCTTTGGTTTTAACTCCTGTCGCTATTCTTTTAATGAAGGCAGCAGCAAATGATTCCCAAGTGTTTAACAAGGAAGCTTACGTGAAACTTTTGGCTAGATTTAAAAGAAATAAATGAAGATTTTATACATTAGTAATAAACCAATTTACCCTCTTATTGATGGCGGTTGTATTGCAATGAATCAGTTTTTAAAATGTCTTTTAAATGCAGGTTATGATGTTAAAAACTTCACCATTTCAACACATAAACACCCTTTTTCAGAAGCATCATACCCGGAAAAACTATATTCAATTATTCGTCCTGTTAACTTTGAAATAGATACTCGAATTAAAGTAACAAAGGCACTTTCGTATTTATTCAAAAAAGGATCTTATAATATTGACCGATTTACAGATATTACTTTAAAGCAAGAAATTAAAACACACCTTTATAATCAAGATACTAATATTGTCATTTTAGAAAGTATTTATTTAGCGGGATACATTTCAACAATAAGAAAATATTCAACAGCTAAAATCATTATTCGAAGTCATAATGTTGAGTTTTTAATTTGGGAACGTCAAGCTCAAATTCAAACTTCTATCTTAAAAAAAATCTATTTTAAAAAATTAGCTAAGGACTTAAAAATTGCAGAGCTAAATTTTTTAAGAAAAGTGGATGGCATTTGCTGTATTTCAAAGCAAGATAAATTAATTTTTCAAGAACTTGGAACAGCAACACAATTAGCAACAATTCCAGTTGCTATTGAAGATGTTAATATTCAAAAAAAAGGTATTTCACCTCATTTTTTTCATATTGGCTCCATGAATTGGGGACCAAATATAGAAGCTGTTCGTTGGTTAGTCTCTTCTATTTTCCCCGCCATTAAAAAACAAATTCCGAATGCTAAACTCCATTTAGCAGGTTCAAATATGCCAAAAGAATTCACTTCTAATGAATTGAAAGGAATTGAAGTTTCTGGTTTTGTTGAAAATGTGAATGAATTTATGACAACGAAAGGAATCATGCTAGTTCCTCTAAAATCTGGATCAGGAGTTAGAATTAAAATATTAGAAGGCATGAACTTAGGAATCCCAATTATAACAACTAAAATTGGGGCGGAAGGCTTAAATGCAATTCATGAAAAAGAATTAATTATTTCTGAAAATGAACCGGAATTTATTGAATTTGCAGTTTCTTTGTTTAATTCAGAAGAAAAGCGTTCAACTTTAGGAGGAAATGCTAAAAACTTCATTACTAAAAATCATCAAATAGAAAATGTAACAAAAAAACTAATTGGATTCATCGAGCACATATCGTAAAAAACTAATAATTATGTTATCTCGTTTTCCATACCCATTGGAAAAAGGGGATAAATTGCGTGCGTATCATCAAATTACTGAATTATCCAAAACCTATTCTATAACTTTAATAGCTACAACAGATTCTTATATCCATAAAGATTCTATTGAACGTTTACGAAAATATTGTACTACAATTTACATATTTCGATTAAATAAAATTTCGATCGTTTTTAATATTTTCATTCAACTTTTCACTAATAAACCTTTTCAAGTAGGTTATTTTTATTCAAGTAAAAATAATTCAAGAATCAAAAAAATATTAAATGAAGTAAAGCCTGATCATATTTTTTGTCAACTTGTTCGTGTTTCTGAATTTGTTAAAAATTATCATAATTGTCCAAAAACATTGGATTACATGGATGCACTTTCAAAAGGAGTTGAGCGTAGAATTTCTAAAGCCTCTTTTTTAACAAAATGGGCGTTTCGTTCTGAAGCAAAAAGATTAGCAGCTTATGAACGCCAAATATTTGATTATTTTGAAAATCATGTCATTATAAGTGAGCAAGATCGAGAATATATTTTACATCAAAAAAGGGAATATATCCAATGTATTCCTAACGGCGTGGATCATTCTTTTTTTGAAAAAATAAATACAACACAAGATAGTGATATTGTATTTATAGGGAATATGAATTATGCTCCTAATGTTGAAGCATGTCATTATATAATCAATGAAATACTTCCTATATTAAATTTCGGAGAGAAAAAATATTCATTTTTAATTTCAGGTTCAAATCCGCACCCCAGTTTAATACGTTTAGCAAAATCTAATCCTACAATTGAAATAACTGGATGGGTTGACGATATTCGTATATCTTATGCTAGAGGAAAAATATTTGTTGCGCCTATGATGATTGGAATTGGTATGCAAAACAAATTAATTGAAGCAATGGCAATGGGGATACCTTGTATCACTACTCCCCTAGCGAACAATGCTATCAAAGGAATTCATAATGAATCTATCATTGTTGCTAAAGAGAAAGAAGAATTTGTTGAAGCGATAGAAAAACTTTTAACTGATAAACATTTTTACAAACAAATTTCAGAAGCTGGAAAGAAATTAGTTCTTGAAAATTTCAACTGGAGATCATCTACTTCTCAATTGATCGAATTGTTTGAAAAATAGATGTTTGAAAATTAATTTAAAATCTACAAATTATTCAACAAAAGTTCCAAATGAATAAATACGACTTAACCAATAATCAGATTTCGTTAAATCTGTAATAATAACACCTTTAGAGGAACTTGCATGAATCATTTGAAGAGGTTCATCTTTTTCTGAAACAATAATACCAACATGAGAAACACCAGAACCATTGTCAAAAAAAACTAAATCTCCTTTTTGAGCATTTTTTTGTTTCACTTTTACTGATGCAGCTTCTTGATCGACCGCTCTTCGAGGAATTGTTTTGCCGAAATTTTTCAATACATATCCAGTAAAACCACTGCAATCAAATCCAGAAGGATCTACACCTGACCAAACATAAGGTATTCCAATTTGTTTTATTGCAAAATCGACTAATTCATTTCTTTCTTTGCTAGATAAACTAGCTCCTTTTGTTAACACATTCTCTTTTACTTCGCTTTCCTTATCATTACTTGGGATTTTATCGAATAATCCAGCAATTGAAGCTTGAATTTGACTTACCTTTTCTGTTTCTCCTTTTAATTTTAGATCATCAATCCAAGACAAAACATCATTTTTTAAAAATATTAATTCATTCAGATGAGCTTCAAAAATTTTATTGCCATCTTTTGATTGAACGACTTTTAAAAATAATTCTCTCGCTTCAAGTAAAGCTTTAGGATGTCGCTTTAACCAATTTTCATTTTGAGATAATTGAAAAAGACTTAGACTCTTATAAAATGATGGAATATATGAAAAATCGAAATCAGGTTTATCCAGTAACAAATTTGCTTTTCGGCATACCAATTTGTAATGACCTTGATCGTATAACATTTCCATTTTGTCAAAACTCGGCACTTGAGCTGAAGTAGAAAAAGAAAAAATTATAAAAAATAAAATTAAGAGTTGATTTTTCATTTAATTTAAATATTTACAACGAATTTATGTTTTTTATTAAATCAAATTAAAATGATTTGAAAAAAGCGTTAACATTTCAATGTTTAGATTTAGTTTACTTATTTTTTGAGGTGCTGAATATAAATTTTAATTTTTAGCTGATTTTTAAATTATTCAACACTATATTACGATCACACTTCGAAAACTAATCATGAAAAAAGTTGCTATATTTGGAAACTTTTAATATCTTTGTAATAAAAAGTTAATGCAATATTTTCAAACTCAATTTTTAGACGAAGCAGATAAGTTTATTTCGGAACTGGACATAAAAACAGTTAAGAAAATATTCTATAATATTGAAATTGCAGAACAAACAAATGACCCTAAGTTATTTAAAAAATTACAAAATGACATTTGGGAATTTCGGACAAAATTTGCAGGACTTCAAATTAGATTACTTGCTTTTTGGGATAAAACAGGAGACAATGAAACCTTAGTAATTGCTACTCATGGTTTCATAAAAAAAGTAGATAAAGTTCCCAAAAACGAAATAGAAAGAGCAACTAGAATTAGAACAATATATTTTGATAATAAATTAAAAAAATAAATTATGGCAAAGACAGAAATTAAAGCGAAATCACTTGCAGAAATGAAAGACAAATATATCGGTAACGTTGGAACAATAGAAAGAGATCAATACGAATACGAACTAAATATGGATCTTTTAGGACGTATGATAAAATCGGCTCGACAAGAACGAAATTTAACTCAAGAACAATTGGGGCTTTTAGTTGGTGTTCAAAAATCTCAAATTTCTAAACTTGAAAAAAGCACTAACAGTGCGACAATTGACACTATTATGAAAGTATTTAGAGCACTAAAAGCTGACATTCATTTTAATGTAACTATTGAAAAACAATTTATTCAGGTAGTTTAATAAAAAAAATGTCGTCGCATAAAAGCTGTTTGACGATATGGAAATACATTTTTTCTAGATCGTCATATCGCCAAGCAGTAAAACTTTTGTAGGTTCCCCCATGATTTCACGAAAAATTAACATATTTTTAGAATGAATCATGTCAAACATAATTGTTATTGCTCCGTTTTTAATATATTTATACTTTAATTTAAATATTTAATTTTCCTTTTCAATACAATCTACAATATGATTCGTTTTTATTTAAGTATTCTAGTAATTTCTTTAAGTGCAATCAGTTTTTCTCAAATTGATAAAACTAAGATTAATACGACTCAAAAGTTAGATGAAGTATTGATGTACATTAATAAAATGTATGTTGACACTGTCAATCAAAAACAACTGACAGATGCGGCCATCGAAGCCATGTTAGAAAAATTAGATCCTCACTCAGTATATATTTCTAAAGATGAAGTGGATGGAGCGAATCAACAAATTGAAGGTAGTTTTGTTGGAATTGGGATTCGTTTTCAAATATTAAAAGACACATTATTGGTGGTTGCAACTATACCTGGAGGACCTTCAGAAAAATTAGGAATTTTACCTGGAGATAAAATCGTTTCGGTTGAAGGGAAAAATATTGCAGGAGTAGGTTTAAAAACAATTCAAGTGAGAGAACATTTAATGGGTGAATTAGGTTCAAAAGTAAAAATTGAAATTAAACGTAAAAACAATAAGAAAAATTTAGCTTATGTAATTGTAAGAGACCGAATTCCTGTTAATTCTGTAGATTGTTATTACATGGTTACTCCAGAAATTGGGTATATAAAATTAAATAGTTTTTCAAGATCTACAGTTGATGAAATGCACAAAGGAATTCAAGAGTTAAAATTGAAAGGAATGAAGCATTTAATTTTTGATTTACAAGGAAACGGAGGAGGTTTGCTTTATGCTGCTCAATTAGTAGCCGATGAATTTTTATCGAAAGATAAATTAATTGTTTATTCAGAAGGAAGATCTCAACCAAGAGCAGATTTGAAAGCTGAAAAATTAGGTCTTTGGGAGGATGGGAAATTAATATTATTAACAGATGAATATTCAGCTTCTGCAAGTGAAATTGTTTCAGGATCCATCCAAGACTGGGATAGAGGATTAATTGTGGGAAGAAGAACTTTTGGTAAAGGCTTAGTTCAAAGACCAATTGATTTATCTGATGGTTCTCAAATTCGATTGACGATTGCAAGATATTACACTCCTGCTGGTCGTTTTATACAAAAATCGTATGAAGATATGGATGCTTATGAAAAAGATTTAAGCGAACGTTACAAAAAAGGAGAATTTCAACATGCAGATTCTATACACATGCCAGATTCTTTAAAAGCTCAAACGTTGATTACCAAAAGAACTGTTTATAATGGTGGTGGGATTATGCCTGATATTTTTGTTCCGATGGATACATCTGAAATTACTGAATACTTTAGAGAGATTATTAGAGGTGGTTTTGTAAATAGTTTCACTTTAACTTATGCGAATGATAATAGAGATGAAATACTAAAAAAATATCCTACATTCGAACAATATAAAAAGGAATTCGATTGTGATAAAAAATACATGGATGCTTTTTTTGAATATATTAAAAAAGAAAATTCAAAATTGGTTTTCAACAAAGAGCAATATGAAATAAGTGAAAACTTAATTAAACTTCGATTAAAATCTATTTTAGCTCAAGACATTTGGGGATACAATGAATTTTATGAAATATACAATGCATCCAACGAAGCATTGATAAAATCAATTGAAATTTTAGAAACAAATCAATACGATAAAATGAATTTAGAAAATTCTAAAAAATAACAAATAAGCAAGTATCAAAAAGAAAATCAAATTAACAATGAAAAAAATATTTTATCTATCGGCTCTTATTTTACTAATTACTTCATGTGGAGAATCATCAAAAGAATCAAGTAATAAATCTGGAGAATCTTCTATTTCTTCAGGAGGAAAAGCTGAACAAGAATTAACTGAATCTCTAAAAGAAGTCGTAAAAGAAGAGCAAGAACAAGAGAAATTAGAAAAAGCTAACAATACAACCTTATCATTCAACGAAATGATACATGATTATGGAACTGTAAAACCAGAGTCTGATAATACTTGCTTTTTTACAGTTACGAATACAGGAAAAAAGCCATTAATAATAGATAAAGTAGATGCTAGTTGCGGATGCACAACTCCATTAAAACCTGAGAAACCTATTCTCCCTGGTCAATCTGATAAAATTAAAGTGGTTTTTCATCCAAAAGCAGAACAATTAGGAGAACAAAATAAAACGGTTACTGTTTCTTCTAATACTGAGCCTAGGATTGCTGTATTAAAAATTAAAGCTTTTGTAAAGTGATTTTAGGGTAAACGACTCGTCTAATCATGCTACATCTAAAATAAAATGTGCATCAATGTTTAATTTTGAATGTAATTTCTTTGCTATCTCAATATTAACTTTACGTTTACCCGTTAACAACTCAGAAATACGTGTTTCACTAATTTCAAGAATTTTTGCTAATTGCTTTTGTTTTAGATTCATTTCAAACATTTTGTATCGAATCATTTCAACAAGTGTTGTTGGCGCTTTAATTGGCATTAATGAAAGACTATCTTCGTATTTTTCAGCCATTAATGAAAGGTTTTGAAGTGTTTTAACTTCGTCAACTGGTAAAGATTCAAATCCGCCATTATTAGTGCTTTTTTGAAGCAATTTCTCAATACGTTTCATTACTTCATCGTATTCTCTACTAGTATTTATCTTGTCAGTTTTCATGTCTTTTGTATTTTTTAATTTGTCTACAATTATTTAAACTACTGTACAGTCAATCTTATCATATTCAGCATGAGTTCCAATAAACCGAATATAAACAGTTCTTATGTTAAAAAACATCATTACAACCAATCTATATTTATTTCCTTTAATATTGAACACATATCTGTCGTTACCCACGTAATCAACATTATTAAATGATTGCTTTACTTCAATTAAGCTATTCCAATCAGCTTGCTTAGTGTCATTGTACCATCTATTAAGTGCTTCAACTGAATCTCCATGTTTCACACCAAACTCTGCTAAAATTGTTTTTGATATAATTACCATACTAAAATTTATATTACAAATATAAATATTAAATTACATATTTGGAAATTTAATCCCATACTATTCTGTGTTCTGATCTTCAAATCCTTTTGTAGTACTCACAAATTATATAAAATAATTTCTAATTATTGAATTTGATTCTAATATTAACGATTCGTCTAATCCCATATAAAACAAAACTCTTTTTCATGTCTAACCTCATTTATCACATAGTATAATCCTGAATAAAACCCTCAGGCATGGTTATTGACAATGAGTGTGTGCATAAACTATTTAGAATAATTTCTACGGTTTATTGATATGTACTAACTTTGTCAATTACAAAACAATTAAAATAAATGACTAAAATTTCATTACTTAGTATCGTAGCACTTTTACTTTTTCAAGCTTGTGCTCAAGAACCTAAAAAAATTGAAGAAGTTAAAATTGAAATTCCTAAAACAGAAATTGTTTATTCTTTAAATGATTATTTAAAGGAGGATGCGGCATTGGATGCTCAAGTAGAAAAAATATTTTCTGCTTTGGATGATACTGCAATTGTTGCTCAATTAATTATGCCTGCAGTTGGTAAATACGGTCAAACTGATGCTTTAATCAGAAAACACATTAAAGAAAGAGTTATCGGTGGAGTTCTAATGCTAAATGGCACAAAAGATGGATTCACAAAAATGATTTCTCAATATGAAGAATTAAATGCAAAATTTGGAAATCTTCCTTTTTTATATTCTGCTGATGCCGAACCGACATTATTTAATAATAAAATAAAAGGTTCAACAATCGTTAAAAAAGCGGATGCTATAAAATCAATTGAAGAGGTAACCGCTTGTGCTAAAACTATTTCTACCGAATTAAATACGATTGGAATTAATTATAATTTTTCTCCTGTTGTTGACATGTCTTCCAATTCAACTGTTGGGTATAGAGGTTTCGGATCGAATCCAGCTAATATTATTCCTTGGTCGAATGCGTTTATTCTTGAAACACAAAACCACAATATTATTGCCACAGCTAAACATTTTCCTGGTCATGGTTTAGTTACAGGCGACACACATAAATCGTTACAAGTTTTAGATGGTGAATTAAAAGAAATTAAAAATTACCCAGGTTTGATTGAAAATGGTGTCTTATCAATTATGGTAGCACATATAGCTGTTAAAAACAATTTAAAATTCGATACAAATGGGCTACCCTCTACTTTATCTCCTGAAATTGTTCAAGGATTATTAAGAGACAGTTTAGGATTTAAAGGGTTAATTGTGACAGATGCAATGAATATGGGAGGAGTTGTAAGTGTTCCTCAATCCGCATCTAAGGCAGTGAATGCTGGTTGTGATATTTTACTAATGCCTGTTGATGCTAAAAAAGCACATTCTGAAATTTTAAAAAGATATAAAACGGATGCAGAATTTAAGAAAAAAGTAGATGCTTCAGCAAAACGAGTGATCAGAATGAAGCTATGCATAGGATTGTTGAAAAAATAGTTGTGTTGGGTGTTAGGAATTTGGGATTAGGTGTTGGGTGTTTTGGCACAAGGTCAAGGTTAGTAATTTTTTAGTGAATATATATGATATTTTAATTTTTAAATAAGGAACTTAAAAATGAAAATTCAAGAAAGTGATTTATTAAAAGATTCAAATAACTTTGATTTTGTCAGAATATTAGCTGCAACATTTGTTTTAATTGGTCATTCTCCTGTACTTTTCAAAAACCAACCTTTCTCATTTGATCCTTTTGTTAAAATTGTTGGTTATCCTGCGCACCTTTTAGGTTTGTTTATTTTTTTTATTATTAGTGGTTTTTTAATCACTAAGAGTTGGGAAACAAAAAGAAGTGTGTTCGATTTTATCATTTCAAGAATGGTGAGAATATTTCCTGCTTTACTCTTTACAATTGCAATTACAACATTTATTTTAGGACCTTTATTAACAACATACTCGTTAACAGATTATTTTAAATCTGAAGAAACCTATAAACATTTATTAAACATTTCACTTTATCGTATTTTCTATATTTTACCAGGAGTTTTTGAATTCAATCCATATAACAATGCTGTAAATGGTTCTATCTGGTCATTAGCATACGAATTTACTTGTTATCTAATGACAATAATTCTAGGTTATATCCGTTTTTTCAAAAGGAAATGGATTAATCTTAGTGTTTATCTTTTCGTTTTAATTCTTTTTTTAATTTATGATATTGATTTAGAAAAATGCAATTATCTTATTCCTCTATTTGGTTTACAATTACACAAATTTCTTCAACTTTATATATTATTTTTTTCAGGTTCAATTTTTTATCAATTCCGAAGCTCCATTTCCTTTAATTGGAAAACTTATTTGCTTATACTTTGTTTTTTAATACTTGCTAGATTCAATCACTTTAGTTTTGTTCCTAATTCAATAATCTTAACTTTTTTAATTTTCGCTCTCGTTTTTTCAAAAAAAAATAAATTAAATCGATTTGGAAAATACGGTGACTTTTCTTACGGTATTTATCTTTTCGCTTTTCCAATACAACAGGCTATTGCTTATTTAGCTCCTAAGGAAACGAATCTTTGGTTATTGATCATACTTTCTCTATTATTCACATTTATAGCCTCAATTGTTTGTTGGAATTTAATTGAAAAACCAAGTATGAAACTTAAAAATAAGTTTTTAAAGAATATTAGGATTAATTAAAACCATCACATCAATACTGATTCAAAGCTTTTAAAATTCCTTCTTCGGTTAAGGGTTCCATTATTTTATATCCTGCTGTATTTGGGTGAACGCTATCATAAGTCAGTTCTGCTTTTAATCCTAACTGCTCATCTTTCATTGCTGCATAATAATCAACATACGGAATACAATAAAAATCAGCATATTCTTTAATCATTACATTCAATTTAGCGATTTTTTCTACAGGATTCAAACCCGGTTTCCATGGATAATCATACACTGGAAGTACCGAACATAAAACAACTTTTATCCCGTTTACTCTTGCTAACTCAGCCATTGAAAAAATATTATCTCTAATCATTTCTAAAGTTGAAGGACCTGTATTTCCACAAATATCATTTGTTCCTGCTAAAATAACGACAACTTTCGGATGTAAATTAATAACATCAGCTCTAAATCTTATCAGCATTTGAGGAGTAGTTTGTCCGCCTATTCCTCTATTTATATATGAAGTGTGCTTAAAAAAATAAGTTGGATATTGCCCTAGCCATCCTTCTGTTATTGAATTCCCCATAAAAACGACACGTGTCAAACTATCGACTGGAAGAGGAAGTGAATCATTTTTATCTTTATACCTATTTAAATTAGCCCAATCTTGAGAATAAGAATATTGAGCTAAAACAGTAAAAAAAAGTATAAATATTAAAGACAATCTCATATTTCTAAAAAAAAACAAAATTAATCATAAAACTCAAATTTTGACAACTCCTTGTTTGTTGATTTTACTAATTTAATAAAAATTATTGGAGATTTAAAATTGATGATAAAATGGGGGTTATTTCTAGATCAAACGCATTTATATTTTTTTAACCACAGATTAACACAAAGTTTTTTCACTGAGTGTCGCAAAGTTTTTATAAGTGTTATGCAAAAGCTCGATGAAACTCCAATTAGCAACTCCGAGACTTACTCTGCGTTAAAAAAAAGACTCCATTTCAACAGAATTTAAAAGCGTTCCCTCTGTAAAATGGAGATTAAAATGAGTTTAAAATCAATGTTGGTTTTTAAATACTGAAAAATGACCTTCTTAAACATTTATAGTTCAAATCTTTAAATAAAAAAACACTAGAAAAATCATTATTTACATTTTTCACCAAAGAATAAATTAATTAAAATCGTTTATATCATTAGTGTTTATATCTTATTAATCGTATATTCACATTGAATTTTATATTCTAAACTATGAAAAAAATAGGATTACTCATTATTTCTTTAACATTATTACAATCAATTACTGCACAAACACCTTCTCAACAATGGCTTTCTAAGTACAATGGAAAAGGTGATTATTCTGATAAATTCAATGCTATCAAAGTAGACAATACAGGAAATAGTTACCAAACAGGATACACAATTAACGCCGGAAATAAAAAAGACTTCTTAACAGTCAAATTAAATTTAGCGGGCGACACTTTATGGACTAGAACTTTTGATGGAACAGGAAATAGCGACGATGAAGCATTAGATATTGCAATTGATGCTTCAGGAAACGCTTATGTTACAGGTGTTTCAAAAGGAGCTACAAGTGAGGATGATTATTTAACCATTAAGTATTCATCTACTGGAGTTTTTCAATGGAGTGCAACCTATAATTATTCTTCGAATCAAGATGAACAAGCTAATTCTATAGGAATAGACGATGCTGGAAACGTTTATGTGACGGGGCAAAGTGATAGCGATGCAAGCTCTTCAGTGGTAAACGATGACTATGCAACCGTAAAATATTCTTCAACAGGAGTTCAATTATGGGTAAATCGATACAACGGTACAGGAAATGGCACTGATCGAGCAATGAAAATGGCTGTGAATGGAATTGGAAATGTATATATAACTGGAAGAAGTGATAATGGAGTCGATGATGATTATGTTACAATTAAATATGTAACAGGAGGTTTACAAACTTGGCTTGCTACTTTTGATTCAGGTGATAAAGATAAAGCAGAAGATATTACAATTGATTCATCATTAGATTTAATAGTAACAGGTAGAAGTAACAATGGTTCAGATGATGATTTTTTAACAATTAAATATTCCGAAAGTACTGGTGCAGATTTATGGAATGGAGGAATTAGATATTCTGGAGGAAATGGAGATGACAAACCAACAGCTCTTACTACAGACGGAAATGGAAATGTTTTTGTGACAGGTAGAACAGACAGTGACAACTCAGCAGTTACCAATTACGATTTCGTTACTATTAAGTACAATTCTACAGGGAATGTAATTTGGGAAAGTACGTACAATGGAACAGGAGATGGAAACGATACACCAAGCGATATTGTAGTAGATTGGAACGGAAAAGTAATTGTGTGTGGACAAACTGATACTGATGCAAGTTTGTCTGTTACGAATAACAACAGTATTGTAATTAGTTACTCCATTTCTGGAAATCAATCTTGGATTATGACGTATAATGGAACTTCTAATCTTTCTGATGGAGCAAATGCTATTGGTGTCGATTTTACAGGAAACATATATGTAGCTGGAAGTTCAGATAATACAAGTTCTCAAAAAGATGGATTGGTTCTTAAATACCTTACTTCGGGAGCTCAAAATTGGGTACAAAATTACAATGGAAAAGGAGATAATTCAGATAATGTAAATAAAATTGTAGTGGACGCTTTTGGAAACTCATATTTAGCTGGATATACGTATAATGTTGGGACAGAAAAAGATTTATTGGTAGTAAAGCTTAGTCCAGTTGGAGATACTTTATGGACGAGAAAATACAATGGAACCAGCAACAACTCAGATGAAGCAACTGACATCGTAGTAGATGCAACAGGAAATGTTTATATAACAGGGTATGCAAAAGAAAGTAATACAGGGTATAATTTCATCACTTCAAAATACAGTTCAACAGGTAATTTGTCTTGGTCAACCCAATATAACAACACAACAGCCAATGGTTCAGATAAAGCTTCAAATATAAGTATTGATATTTCTGGAAATGTGTACGTTACAGGGTATAGTAATGCCACTTCAACCGGAAATGAAGATTTTATCACTATTAAATACAATTCAGCAGGAGTTCAACAATGGGCTACTCGTTACAATGGATCGGGAAACTCTACTGATATTCCAATAGGAATTCAACTGAATGGAACAGACACTTATATAACTGGTAAAAGTTTTAATGGAATAGATGATGTAATAGCTACAGTGAAATACAATTCAATAGGAATTCAACAATGGGCTTCAATATATACAAGTGGGAACGGAACAGATAGACCAGCAGCTTTAAAAGTTGATGCTTCAGGAAATTCATTTGTAATTGGAAGAACGAACAATGGTACGGACGATGATTTTGTAACAATTAAATACAATTCAACTGGAGTTCAACAATGGGCAACTTTATATAACAGTACAACTGGTGACGATAGAGGAATGGCTATTGAAATTGATGGATCTGGAAATTCGTATGTTACAGGTAAAAGTTCAAACGGGTTACTGATAATTTCGCAACGTTAAAATACAATTCAGCAGGTGTTCAACAATGGTTTGCTGGATTTGATGGAATTGCTCAGCGAAATGATGTTGGTATTGCTATAAAAACAGATGCTTTAGGTGACATAATAGTTGCTGGTGAAGTTGATAATGGAACTACATTGAATCCAAATATAGATTTTACAATTATTAAATATCACGCAGACGGAACAGAAGTTTGGTCAAAATTATATGACGGATCAGATCATTTAACCGATGGTATCAATGCATTTGCAATCGATAATTTAAATAATATTTATGTCACAGGAAATAGCTCTTCGCTAACCGAGCAAAAAAACATTGTTACAATTAAATATGATTCTCCAGCAAACTTGAAAGAATTAGGTTTAAACAATAGCAAAACACTTATTTTCCCGAATCCTTTTACAAATTTCACGACAATTTCTTTTTCAGAAGAAATTACTTTAGATGAAAATACAACTTTTGAATTGTATGATATTTTAGGAAATAAAGTAAAAACGGTTGATAAAATTCAAGAAAATAATTTTAAATTAGAAAGAGGATCTTTGTCCAATGGAATATATATATTTAAAGTAAATCAAGAAGGTAGAATTATTTCAACAGGTAAATTAACCGTTCAATAAATAGATTTTTCTAAATAATATTCATATATTACTTTCATGCTAGTAACAGAATTAAAAGATATCATCAGTAAGTTTTCTCCAATTACGCTTAGTGAAATGGACGAAGTGAAACTGATGAATCGTGTAGACACCAAGTTTGCATTTAGTTTTACAGCATTTAAGACCATTTTAGAAAATTTAAACACCGATTATAAGACTTTAGAAATAGAAGGAACTAGAACACCTTTTTACAGAAGTCTTTATTTTGATCACAAAAACTTTAAATTTTATCGAGACCATCATAATGGTAGAACTGATCGGCACAAAGTTCGTTTTCGAAATTATGTTGAATCTGATTTAAATTTTCTTGAAATCAAACACAAAGTAAAAGGAAGAACCAAAAAGAAAAGAATTTTGGTTGATTCAATCCCAGATATTTTGGAAGAAAATCAGTTAGAATTCCTTCGTAAAAACATCAGTCCCGACATTGATTTGGAACCCAAAATGTGGAATTCGTTTCACAGAATAACACTAGTTAATAACGAATTAAAAGAAAGGTTAACACTTGATTTTCAGTTAACATTTCAATGGGGGGAAACAAAAAGAGAATTCAATAACTTGGTGATCGCCGAATTGAAGCAAGAAGTTGTCAACCCCTACTCCCCTTTTTATAAATTAATGAAAAAGAATGTTATTCGCCCTTATCGTTTAAGTAAATACTGTGTCGGAGCCATTGAATTATATGGTGTAGGCGTAATTAAATACAATCGTTTCAAAGAAAAATTATTAAAATTAAAATCCATAAATAAACTATGACAAATTTATTCATTTCATTAAAAGCACTAGTTGAAACTCCCAACATTGGTATTACATGGTTCAACAATGACGTTTACACTTTATTGTTTAGATTATTGGTCAATCTAACTTTTTTAACCATCATTATTCGATTATTATATTATCCAAAAACGAAAAGGAAAGATTATTTGTTCACTTATTATTTAATCGGCTTAATTACATTTTTTTTATGTTTCGGACTGAAAAAGTTAGACATTGATACAGGAATGGGCTTAGGACTGTTCGCAATTTTCGGAATAATTCGTTACAGAACCGATGCTATTGAGATAAAGGAAATGACCTATCTTTTTTTAATTATAGGAATAAGTGTAATCAATGCGCTAGCATCAAACAAAGTGAGTGTTGCTGAAATGGTTATCATTAATACTGTTGTAATTGGTATGACCTATTCATTGGAGAATATCTTTTTATTAAAACATGAGACAAGAAAAACAATTACGTATGATCGAATAGACTTAATCAAACCAGAGCATTACGAAGCGATGAAAAAGGATATTGAAGAACGAACTGGTTTAAAAATTAGTCGTTTTGAAATTGGGAAAATTGACTTTTTAAGAGATGTTTGTCAGGTATTTATGTTCTATTATGTTACGGATCAAACTATTTCTGACTATAGTTCGAACTCGGAAATGATTGAATAAAATTCAAATTGCAGATTGCAAATTACAGATTACAGATTACAGATTGCAAATTACAGATTTTAGGGGTTAAAACTATTTTGAGGTGTTAGGGCGATGCTAAAAAGTAGGAACTGTTGACGAATCAAATTATTTAAGTCTTAATTAAGTCTAATAGTACGATTGAAGAATTTCAAGATTAATAACTTTTATTTTAAATACCAGATAGTATTTTTTTCTTTTAAAAATTAGCTAAAAATTGAATTATATAGCCAGCATCTCAAAATAAAACATACCCGATTTAAGATTGGAATGGCATCTATTTTCTTTTGTATTTAAAAAAAATATTTTAAAATAAGTTTAAACTAATTCATTTTTTATTATTATCTTTAAGTAGACCTAATAATAA
>OBEQ011909861.1_pt1 | contig 18501 bp, 17 predicted proteins | sample 1670901 | NCBI WGS metagenome assembly OBEQ01 (sample SAMEA104232315, study PRJEB22302) | groundwater metagenome | biome: forest; feature: aquifer; material: groundwater | place: USA | collected 2011-08-07 | depth 5.4 m
AAGAAGATTACCTGCGCTTGCTTGCAAGCCATTATAATGCCGGCCGCATGCAATACCAGATCGCTGCACCGCCATTTCCCTATTCGCGGATGGCTGCGGGGGCTTCTGCGCCAAAGCTTCTTACCCTGTTATGGAACCTGCGGACTTTCTCAAAGTTTGATGCGCTGGTAATGCCGGAACGCACCAGCCTTATATTACGCCGTATGGGATTGCATAAAACGAAATTCATACACACCACCCATGGCGCGGGCGATGACGAACGGGATTGGGACAGGCGCATTCGAGATTTTGATCTGGTACTGTTGCCAGGGCGCAAACGGCGCGACCGGTTGTTGGGCAAAGGCCTGCTTCGCCCCGGCCATTATTGCGTAAGCGGATACAGCAAATTTGATCTCGTCACACGCATGGGCAAGGTGCAGCAACCCCTGTTCAGCAATGGCCGCAAAACGGTTCTGTACAACCCGCATCATAATAAACTGCATAGTTCCTGGCGCAAAATCGGTCATCAGGTGCTGGAATATTTTGCCAAATCAGATCAGTTCAATCTTATATTCGCACCACATATTCGCATGCATGCAGATGGGGTCATTACGCAGGAAGAGTTGCGCCCCTATCGCAACCTTGAACATATATTGATCGATACTGGCAGTGAACGCAGTGTTAATATGAGCTACAGCCTTGCCGCCGATATTTATCTTGGGGAGTGGAGCAGCCAGGTTTATGAATTTTTACTGTACCCCCGCCCGGCAATATTTCTTAATCCACATCAGTTCGAGTGGCAGGGCAAGGAAGATTATCTGTGGTGGACCCTTGGCAGGGTTGCTGAAAACATTCCTGAAATGCATATGGCCCTAACTGGCGCAGAGCAGTGGCGCGCACAATTCGAACCGCTCCAGAAAAACGCCATTGAGTATACGTTCGCAAACTTTCCACAATCCGCGCCAAAGCGAGCCGCCGGCGCCATTGTTACATTTCTCAAAAATGGCCGGATCGTGGACGATTTAGGCTGAAGTTTTAACGTATGAGCGCTTTGCGTGCGGCCCCTGGATCGAGGGCGGCGAATGCGTCGTACTGGCTGAGAAATACACTTCCGCTTAATTCTTTCAGAAAATGGCTGCGCTGCAACTGATCCATCACTGGACCTTTGATTTCAGAAAAATGCAGTTTTACGTCTGAATCCCGCAACCGCGCATTAATTGCCTCCAGGCTTTCCAGCGCGCTGGCATCGATCGAATTCACTGCTGGGCACATCAGAACCACATGTTTAATGGCGGGATTTTCTGCAACAAGGTTTTGCACTGTGTCTTCAAGAAAGCGTGCATTGGGAAAATACAGGCTTTCATCCACCCGCAAATTTAGCACATAAGGGCTGGTCACTACCTTGTGGCGCAAAATATTTCTAAAATGTTCCGTACCGGGAACTTGCCCAACTATGGCGCAATGGGGCCGGCTGGTGCGGTAAAGATGGATCAACAGTGAAAGCGCCACGCCAGACAGAATTCCAATTACAATGCCTGCCAGCAGGGTCAGCATTATCGTCGCAAACATGGCTGCAAAATCAGATTTAGAATAGATCCAGGTGCGTGTGATCACACCTGGGTCTATAAGTGAAAGCACAGCAACAATAATCGTTGCGGCCAGTGTCGCCTGCGGCAGAAAAAACAATAGCGGGGTCAAAAATATGGTTGCGGCAGCGATACCGATTGCTGTGAAAGCGCCCGCAGCAGGCGTCTCAGCGCCTGCTTCGAAATTGACAACCGACCGCGCAAACCCGCCGGTGACGGGAAATCCGCCCGACAGTGCTGATGCGATATTGGCAGCCCCCAGCCCTATCATTTCCTGATCAGGAATAATGCGCTGGCGCCGCTTGGCAGCCAGTGTCTGGGCAACTGAAACCGATTCCACAAAACCAATGACGCCGATTAACAGTGCTGATCCGGCCAATGAACGCCATAAATCAAGATCAAATGAAGGCATCGTAAACGCCGGCAATCCGCTTGCGATACTTCCCACAATGCGCACACCGGTAGCGTCTAGGGAATACCGCCAACTGATCAGCGTTGTAATGGCGACAGCCAGTATCGGGCTGCTTTTTACCATGACATCAGCCATACGCGGGTTAATGCCCCAACGCAGCAGTAATCCCTTTAGCCGTGTGCGTATCAAAACCAGATAACCAATCACCGAAACGCCGACAAGCAGCGTGGGCTGGTTTATCTTTCCCAATTGAGGAATGAGACCCAGATAGATTTCAATCAGGTTCTGTCCGGCGCCCTTTACACCCAGAATATGCTTTAGCTGCCCGGAGGCAATGAGTATTCCCGATGCGATAATGAACCCCGAAATCACCGGGTGGCTGAGAAAATTTGCCAGAAAGCCTAGCCGGAACAGGCCCATAACTACCAGAATCAGACCCGCTAAAAACGCCAGACTAACTGCAGCCAGATAATAATCAAAACTTCCTTGGGCGGCTAAATTCCCCACCGCCACAGAAGTCAACAGCGAGGCGCTAGCAACCGGCCCAACCGCCAATGTACGGCTGGTCCCAAAAATCGTATACGCCACCAACGGCAATATACTGGCGTATAAGCCAACTTGCGGTGGCAAACCAGCCAGCATGGCATAGGCCAGCGATTGCGGAATCAGCATCAGCGTTACAACTACAGCCGCAATTAAATCATTGGCCAGCGCACTGCCGCCATAGTCTTTTCCCCAATCCAGAATTGGAAAATATTGTCTTAGCATGACGTCACGCCGCCAGACAGACTATCCGGAAATTTCATCTGATTACAGATCATCTATAAATAATTAAGTGGAAGTTTGAGATAGCTCACACCATTTGCTTCGGCAGGCGGAAAATGACCGGCACGCATATTTATCTGCACAGACGGCAGGATCAATGCCGGCATGTTCAGGGTGGCGTCGCGCGCGGTTCGCATTTTGACGAAATCTTCTTCACTGATCCCGTCATGCACGTGAACGTTTCCGGCCTTTTGTGCCGCAATAGTGGTTTCCCAGACAAATTCCTTGCGATCCGCAGTCTGATAATCGTGGCACAGGAACAGTCTGGTTTCAGATGGCAATGCCAGAATTTTACGGATCGAGCGGTAAAGCGCACGGGCGTCACCGCCGGGAAAGTCGGCCCTGGCGGTTCCATAATCCGGCATGAACATCGTATCGCCAATAAAGGCTGCGTCGCCCGCCAGATATGTCATGCAGGCAGGTGTATGACCCGGCGTGTGCATGGCCAACAGTTCAAGCCCGCCAATACTTAATTTTTCCCCGTCTTGTAATAACCGGTCAAATTGGCTGCCATCAAAGGGAAAATCCGGGCCAGTATTGAAGATTTTACGAAACGCCTCCTGCACAATAGTGACGGGGGCTCCGATAACCGTCTTGCCGCCAAGTTGCGCCTGTAAAAAAGGCGCAGCCGTCAAGTGATCCGCATGTACATGGGTCTCGATGATCCACCGCACCTGCAAGTCATGCGAACGTATGTAAGCAAGGATCTTACCGGCTGACTTGGTATGCGTGCGGCCCGACGCTTGGTCAAAGTCCATTACCGAATCGATAATCGCGCAGGCGGATGACCCCGGATCCTGCACGACATAACTCGCCGTAAAGGTAACGGGGTCGAAAAAACCTTGTACCACTGGCCGCATTTGCGAGTCCGTGTTTTACGGTAAAAATAAGTAGATTGTATTTGGAGTATCACTTCTGCTTTGGCAAGTACAAAATAAAACGCATAATTTGCCGCTTTACGCTCCGGACTCTTTATTCGGCGACCGCGTCAAAGATATGCCCGTTACCAGGCGAAATATGGCGGGAAAAACCATCACGACCAGGATAATCCGGGAAAGATGCATGAAAGAGATATAAGCGGTCAGTGAACCGATAGAGAGGGCGATAAGGCTCATCTCCGCCAGCCCGCCGGGCGCCAGCGCCAATATCAGAGGCTTTGGCAGCCCCCCAATCACCGGCGCGGCGGCAATGCCGGTAACGGTGGCGGCAAGAACCATCATCAGCCCGGACCCGACAGCAAACATAATCGTGCGCCATACGCTTCTTAGGCTCAGCCCGGCAAAACGGCAACCAATGCCAGCGCCTATCACGATCTGGGCGCCTGCCACTACGGGGCCGGGTGGCGAGGCGCTGGTCAGACCACTGATATGCAATGCAGCACTCAGCAGCATCGGTCCAAGCAGGGCGCCTGCGGGCAGCCGCAATTTTGGCGCCAGCGGAACACCAATGACTGCGCACGCCGCCAACAGCGCCATATCCATAAAATCCGGAAACCCTGCTGGTCCCGGTGGCATTGTCGGAATATGCAGCCCCTCAAAATAGCGGAAATAAACCGGAATAGTGCCAACGACCACCAGTATGCGGGTGGCGTGCACCAGGCTGATAGTCGCGACATTGCCGCCCATGCTTTCGCCCACGGTCATCATTTCGGTAAGGCCGCCAGGCGCGCTGGAAAAATACGCCGTGGCCTGGTCCAGGCCGGCCACGCGCCGGAAATATTGATAACTCAGCGTCGTGATCAACGCCATAAAGCCGAGCATCACGCCCATGGACGGAAGCCACTGCACAGCCTGCGAAATGATTTCAGGGCGGAACGAACTGCCCAGCATAATGCCCAGAATAGCCAACATCACTTTGCGCAACAGCAGCGACATATGCGTTGGTGCGCCTGCCAGACTTGCGGTGGTGGTGAAAAACATCCCCCCCAGCATCCACGCCAGCGGGGTGCCAATCCAGGCAAAAAGACCGCCACCTAGCGCCGCCAGGGTCAGCGTACCGGCAAGACGGGCGGGCAGCCCGGCTCGCTTCAGCGAGATCATTAGCATGATAAGGTACGCCTTACTTCAATCTGTGAACTGTTCCATCAGGATGCGTTCGTCCAGATCATGACCGGCGTCGAACAGGATAGGTACAGTTACATCCTCGGCCATGGAAACTTCAACCGCAGCAACCTCACGCACCTCCAGCATATCAGCGACGGCGCTGACCGGACGCTTATCGCTCTCCAGAATTTCAAACAGCACCACTGCATTCTTAGGCAGCAAGGCGCCACGCCAACGGCGCGGACGAAAGGCGCTGATGGGCGTCAAGGCCAACGCGCCGGCCTTGATCGGCAGAATAGGCCCGTGCGCCGATAAATTATAGGCGGTACTGCCAGCAGGCGTCGCTACGAGAACGCCGTCGCAGTTCAGTTCTTCCAACCGCGGGCGCCCATCTATGCTGATCCGGATTTTTGCGGCCTGGCGTGTGGAACGCAGCAGCGACACCTCGTTGATCGCCAGACCTTCGAATGATTGTCCGTGCACATCGGTGGCATGCATGCGAAGCGGATTCAGCGTGGTTACTTCCGCATTATTCAGCCGCTCAAGCAGGCCTTCCTCTTTATACTCATTCATCAGAAAGCCAAGCGAGCCCCGATTCATCCCATAAATTGGAATGTTCCGGCCCATAAATTGATGAATGGTTTGCAGCATCTGGCCATCACCGCCCAGCGCCACGATCACATCGGCCTGGTCTGGCAATGCTTCATGATAGCGGTCACGCAGAACCAGCAGGGCATCGCGCGCCTTACGGGAATCCGAAGCGACAAAGGCTATTTTGCTATACGCCATGGTTGGCCTGACCGCTGGAGCTAAAATTATGGTTTTAATGCCATTTACTAGACATTTAATACGGTGAAAGAATGGGTTTGTCTATTATTGCACTGGGGGCAATCCGAACTTTGCGATCAGATCTGTTGTTTTCTGGCGCTACAGATCGCGGCGGTATGTCGCCATAAAATCTTTTAATGTGTCGAGGCCGGCGATGGTGCTGGCTAACTGGCGGAACGCCACGCCATTGTTTGCGATGGAGCGGCTGATTACATCGAAGCTATCAGCATAGGGGCTCGCTACCATCTGCGTGTCATAGCGGTCGCGCAACTTGTCCAGACCTTCCTGCTGCCCTGCCAGAGCATAGGCAATCGCTGCCCGCATGATGCGCCCCTGCAAGGCGGCATCGAAAGGTTTGTCTGCTGGCGGCGTCCCGCCATCGGCAAGCACTTTATCAAGACTTATGGCAGCCATTGGCCAATCCTGTGCAGCCCAGTAAATATCCGCACGCAATAAGTTTGCCTCAGGAACATCCAACCCGGCAATAAGTTCGAGGGCTTGATCAAACTCGGAAAGCTCGGACAGTGCGCGCCCCTCCAGGATCAGCCGCTTGAATGTCAAATCCTCCGGCAATCTGGTCTGGCGCGTGCGGCGGATTGTATCCAGCGCCTTATCCGGTTGCTTATCCAGCAATTGAATAACCGCCAGCCGCACGGCAACCTGGGCCTTGGCAGTGCCTTGCAAACGGAACCGTACCTGGTGATCCAGTAATTCTATAGCCTCGCCCAGGAGATCAACCGCCACCAGGCGTTCACCCAAGCGGCGGATCATTTCATCACCATCAGCACCAAGCGGGGTCAGTTCACGAAAATCATAATATAATGCAAGCGCCTTAATGGCTGGCATGGCGTCAGAGCCATTCCTCAAATAAAGGTCAGCAAAAATTTCATTCATGCTGTCTGCTATACGCGAAGAGCGATCCGTGCTAGGATAATACGTCACCGTGTCCCGCATCACGGTAAGGGCCTCACGATACGCGCCGTTTGCAGCATAGCGCATACCTAGCGCTTCAAGAATCTTCAGTTCGGTATCATCACCACGCCAGGCGTATCGAAGCCCTTCAAGCTGTTCGATTGCCTTGGCATCATCCAGGCTTCCCATTTTATTCAATAACAGCAAACGCGATAGTCTGGCGGGTATCTCGCTTGGCCGGTAATGGGTTGATATCACTTTGTCATACTCATCCAGCGCCCCGTCATTTTTTCCGCGCACATCAAGAAGGTTAGCCTGCAGTAACCGGCCCTCACTTGCCAGCTTCGATGACAGTGTATCAAGTTTCACATTGTTTAATTCACGTTGGGCGCGGTCATTTTCACCCATGGCCAAGGCGGCCGTTCCCGCTAAAATCCGCATTTCCGCCCGTATTTCCGGTGAATATTTACCCATCACCGCAAGACCGCTATCGAATGCAATCAGCGCTTCTTTCCAGGAATTTTGCCGCGCCTTCACGGCGCCCAGCCATAATTTGGCATGAGAATCATTTTTTAATCCATTTGCCGACAGATCCTTTTCCGCCTCGTGCAAACGCCCCAGATAGTAATTGGTAACACCGGATAGGCCGCTAAAATATGGATCGTTGATGACGTTGGCGTCTTCTCCAGCCATAACGTTCAACACCCCGCGCGCCTCAGCCTCTAATCCGTGGGCAAGATAAAATTGAGCCAGGTTCATCTGGTTGCTTTTGCGTTCCACCAGTTTGGTTGCTGCAACATTTGCTCGAAGCTGCTGTCGCGTCTCATAGAAGTTTTCCGCAGTGCCGCGCTTCCAGCGATCAATATCCATAAAAGCCGGAGGCTCCGGCGTTGCTCTCGCCCCGCCTGTTTCGCCAAGCGAGCGAACCACCTCATCTGATATTCGCAATCCGGCAGTAGAAGTAATCACAACCGATCCAGGCTTAGCACTTACTTTTAGCCCGTCAGACAGTGACACAACAGCCACACCCTGACTGGTGGCAAGCAACTCAAAATCAACATATTTACGGTTTTCCACCACCGCTTGCGTAGCTTCAAGCACGGGTGAAACCATAATTGTATCACCCACAGCCGGATCGATTACCGCAAACGGGCCAGTGGGACTTCCTGCACTCACCCGGACCTGACCACCTGGCTCAGCTTCCGGTTCACGCATGACAGGTAATATACCATCCGGCGCGCCAGCTTCGCGCAGAAGATCAACCTGCCAGACCGAATGACGCCGCGATACGCTGGGCAAAAATCCTGGAACCACTTTGAACGCCAACACCGTGGCATCCTGATCATCCAGTTGCTCGCCATTTACGACAACATCATGCTTCAGTAAGGACACGATCGACAAATCAACATGCGCAGGTTTATCAAATACTACCCATAGACGGTCGCCACGCATAAAAACCGCGCCAGCCACGTCTTTGGGAAACGGAAAGCGCATCCGCAATCCGCCAGCAATTTCCTTTACACGCAATTCAAAATTAATTTGGCCGTCATTGGCAATGGAGGCTTGCTTTTCATCCTCAATAGTCTTGGCTTTGGCCAGGGCTTCACCAACAGCTTGTTCATCTGCACGTTTTTTATTTTCCAGCTCTAGCGCCAGCGCCATTTCACGATCTGCGGCAGCCTCAGCTTCGCTTCGTTCCGATACAACATTTGCAGCCGCTATCTTGGGCGGCAATTCCTTGTTGGCAAGAGCTACCGGCTTGGCTGGAGGTGTAACCTGTTCCTTTTCATCTGTCTTTTCTTCAACTGGCCGTGTTTTCATCAAGTCAATGACCACAAGCTTATCAAACTGACTGGCCTTCAAACCAAATTCCCGGCGCAGAGGAAAACGGACTTCTTTACCGTTTTTACTTGTCACCGGTTTACCAATAAATTCATCCAGTTTTTGTTCTAAAACCGCATAGCTGGCCTTAAATGGCTTATCAAAAACTATACGCAGCTCTTTTCCTTTTATTTTTGCGCTATACCCCGTCTTGGCAGGCCATTCAAATACAATCCGTCCATAATCCGCATGCACGCCAGCGCGTGTCTTTACGGTTTGCTGCGCCGTAACAGGCGTGGAAAAAAGAAGCGTGCAAGCTATGGCCAGCAACACATAAAGATTATAGCGGGGCATGCGGTTCGTCATGCGCCTAACTCTCGAATAACGAGTTCGACCAGATCCGTGGCTGGTTCAGAACCTGATGGCGCAACCGAATGACCTACAGGTATTACCGATAAGCTTAAACCACTCCGTGCAAACAATTTTGTTATAGTCAGCGCACGGCTTAAAGACAGATCCCACACTGATCCAAAGCCATCTGGATCCGAAAGGGCTGGGCGCTCTCCTTCTTCTGAATAGACATGAATTTCAATACGATTTTTGATAGAGGCCAGGGATTGGCCAATTGCCTCAAGCGCAACAGAGGCGTTGTCTGCTGCCTCTGCCTTTTCCGGCTGGAACAGCAAGTCAACTGGCAGTGCAATAACGATACGATCCGCCCTGCTATTGATGCGTACATTTGCCAGCACCGGATGATTACGAAATTTTTCTCTGATTACTGCTTCCAGATATCCAAGATCTATACCTTTCGGCTCCAGCACACGAAACGGTCTGGCGTCTTTTTCAATTTCCAGAATAGATCGCTCACGCCCCGGTGAAAGTTTATCGCTTAACCCGGTGACAATTGATTTCCATGCCTGGGTTTGCAATTGTGACATGCTGAATAACATCACAAAAAACGCCAGCATCAAGGACATGAGATCGCTGAAGGTCACCATCCAGACTTGGTTGATCTCTGGTTGCGGAGTAACCGGCACGTTCTCATCAGGATCAAACGGATAACCGCTATCGTGCGTCATTGCGGTGCACCGTTGACTGCTGCGCGATTTTCAGTTGAAGAAATTGAATAAAAAGCAATATCCAGTGCTGGAGCGGAACCTTCCAATACGACAGTGGCTATGGATTGTTGAGGCACATTGTTATCAGTCAGGGTCCGTGCAAAACGGCTTGCTTGCCTGATGATTACCGGCGCTTCCGATCCATAACGCGCTGCGTCATCCGAGAATTCTTCAGCAGTGCCGGTAATACGGATTTCCACCATGGGCAATGCAACACCCGCATCCGGGCGAAGCATCGCCTTGGCAACATCATTGGCCATGGATAGTCCTTCCGGACTCATTACACCGGTGCGCGGAATAAAGACTTTATCTCGAAGCAGCCGCACCATCAGGGTGCCACCTTTGCTTCGCAATAGTTTTACTTCGCCGATGGCGTCATGCCCCTGGATTGTGCTGATCACTGAATCGAGATAGGCTTGGTCAAGCATTACCAAACCAGTTTGCGACGCAACAGTTCCAAGGTCTGATGTGACAGTTGATTTTGCAAATTTTTCCGTCAAGCCGCTGACCGTAGAATCAACTTTAGATGGATCACGCGAAGACAGGCTGAAAAGCATGACAAAAAATGTCAGCATCAATGCAATAAGATCGCTATACGTTACGAGCCATCCGTGGCGGATAGCAGGAGGCTCAGCAATCAATATTCCAGGTTCATCCATCATGACACTTTCCGCCGCTAACGCAGGAAACGGTGCTCAAAGATTATCAAACAGTGCATCGATATCGTCCTGACAATTAGCAAGGCCTGGAAGTTGCGGGCCGTTTAACAAAGACAACGCATCGTCTTTTCCAATGTCATCGTTTTCATCAATGTCAGGAAATAACCCAACCAGTTTAGTTACCCGTGATTCAATGCCTTGCAGTGTGTTGACGACTTTACTGATACGTTGACCAGTAACGTCCTGAAAATTGGACGCTTCGTAGATTTTCAGGACTAAAGATTCCAGCGCTTCTGCATCAGACCCGGTAAGACCGCTGCAAACACTTTCCAGCTTTTCAACTGAATCCAGAATTGCATTCGTTGCTTCTTCTGTCGCCATGACCACGGCGTCCAGCTCGTCGGTAGCTTCCGGTATATCAATTTCCCGCATTGCATTTGGACGTATGCTGGAAATTTCTTTTCGCGCATTTCCGATAAACTGTTGCATCTCATCAATCTGAATACGCAGATTATTCAGGTCGGGCTCAGCAACATCTGCAAGGACGGAAAAAATGCTTCTCAATATACCCGGGAGCTGATCCACAGGAAGCGAATCCCCCATTGACAGGCGGACGGCAGCCACCTGATCCATCATTATGGATTCCAAATTAGCGCTTTTCATCTCATTACTCCCGATACTAACTATTTTTCTATTCAGCGCTAACCAGTGGAACCTGGCAATTTTTTCTGCTTCGCCAATTCTATGGTAAGACGCTTTGCGGCATCAGCACTCATCTTGCTCAACACCTCCGCCATCTTTGCTTCATTCATCCGTTTGGCAACCGCCAGCAGCACATCCATGTCCAACTGGTCAAATATTGCGGCAGCGCTTTTAGGCTTCATGCTCTCATAGACCTGAACAAGCTTTGCCAGCCGGTCTTCTTCCTGCTTATCGAAACGTTCAATAAGCGCGGAAACACTGTTCTCTATTTCTTTTAACCGGGCGATACGCTCTTCAACTCGTTTCTCTGCTGCAGTTAGCAATGTTTCACGTGTTTCAAGCTTACGTGACTGGCTATCAAGTTCCTGACGGCGATCAGCAAGTTTTTGCAGTAGCGCAACTTCGGATTCACTCATGGTAGATATATCGTTGGGATCGCCAGGTTTTTCTGCGTCCTTGCCTGGCGGGGCCGTATCCGTGGCGGCCTCTTTGGGCGGTTCCTTGCTGGGTGTTTCAGCCTGCGCCTCTGGAATGCCCGCACGAAATTCTGTCACGCCATACCAAATGCCATCAACCTTCAATCCAAAAAGCAGTGCGATAGCCAGCATCAGCACAGGAAGCAATCGGATGCGGTCCAGAAATTTATTGGCAATACTCTTCATTTACCGCATGACCCGTAAAGCTGCCCGCAGATCGTTACCGGTGGAATTTTCCCTGACGGACAAATCAGGTTTTACAGCGCCAGACACGCGAAGTGATCCGCCATTCCGCTCAATCTGACGGCGGAATCCTCCATCAAGACGTGACAATGCTTCAAGCTGATCAGGTTTGTGTTTTGACAATTGGTTAGATGCCGCCGTCCCAGCCAGCCTGTCAGCCAGGCTGTTGCCCGACTCGACTATCATGACGAGTTCATCCGCTATTGCCCGGCCTCCCTTTATTTTTTCCGATAAATCCCCGGCAATGGACAAACTGCTCCGGCGCATCTGTTCCACACTAACTCTAGCTTTTTCAGTAGCCTGATTTAGCGTCAGCACCACAGCATGCATTTCATTTTGCCCGTGGCGAAGTGCTATAAGGCGCCGGTTTAGAATAAAACAATATCCAATTGTCACCACGAGCAAAACCGCAACCAGACTTTCTAATATCAATCCCACAGGCATTGGATTCTCCTATTACTAGATCGCAACAGAACTATTAATATTGTCGCTGATCCGAACAGCGATTTTGTTACCCAGCCGGCCCATTTTACCGTTCAGCAAATTTACAGTACCGCAACGCATACGAATATTTGCATCTGGCCCGCAATTCAGCATCACAGTCTGACCAACTTGGAAATTCATAACTTCGCCAAGCGATATGGCCTGCTCATCCAGAACTGCTTCTATAGGAATTTCCGTGTTCCATAGCTCTGTAGCCAAATGGTTTTCCCAAATCGAATCCCGCCCAAATTTTTCACCCATAAACATTTGCAGAAGCAGTTCGCGGATAGGCTCCAGCGTTGCATATGGCAGGACAAGTTCAATGCGCCCGCCGCGGTCCTCCATATCTATCCGCAAACGTACTAAAATTGCCGCATTGGCTGGTCTGGCTATGGCTGCAAATCGCGGGTTGGTTTCCATCCGGTCAAGTTTGAAGGTCACGGGCGACAGTGGTTCAAAGGCCGCCGACATATCTTCAAGCACAACTTCAATCATTCTCTCAACGAGTGACCGCTCAATCGTTGTATAGGGCCGTCCTTCAATACGCATTGCGGCAGTGCCGCGCCGGCCGCCAAGCAATACGTCCACGATGGAGTAAATCAGGTTCGAATCGACTGTAAACAGCCCATAATTGTCCCACTCCTCGGCCCGGTGCACGGCCAGGATCGCCGGCAATGGGATTGAGTTCAGATAATCGCCAAATCGCACCGAGGTAATATTATCCAGGCTGACTTCGACATTATCAGAAGTAAAATTGCGTAACGAAGTGGTCATCATGCGAACCAGGCGGTCAAACACTATTTCCAGCATCGGCAGGCGCTCGTAAGACACGAGCGCCGAGTTAATCATTGCCTTGATGCCATTACGGTCATCACCGTCGGATTCGTCGCCGTCAAAACCCAACAGGCTGTCAATTTCGTCCTGATTCAATACGCGGCCAACAACACCACCGGTAGGATCGTCGTCCTTATCGGCCATCGCCTCCCATTCGGAAGCAATGTCACCGTCCTTTGCGCCATCTTTGGCGGCCTCGCCCGCCATTTCAGCCTCCCACTGGGCTGCTATGGCGTCGTCATCCAATTCATCAACATCCGCCATTGTGACAGAACTTCCTCTTCTAGACTCAAAGGTTATTGAATCAGCATTTCCTTGAACAGAACATCACGTACTTTAACCGGATGTACGGACAGATTTATGCGCTGCAGTAATTCTTCCTTCAGGCGAATCATTCCCGCCGATCCGGACAAGTCCTCAACACGCATTTCACGCAGGAACACCTGAAAATTATCGACGACACGCGGCATCAATGGCTCTAAATCCGTTTGTGTTTTTGCATCATCGAGTTCAAGAGCAATGCGCATTTTAAGATAGGTTTCTTTTTTTCCAGCATTGTTCAGGTTCACCAGTATTTCAGGAAGATCATAAAAAACCTTTTTTTTCTCGCCTTCCCCGTGCTCACCTTCTGCTTTCTCATTACTCGCATGCTCTTCACTTGCAGCGTCAAACATTCCAAGGAAATATGCCCCGGCGCCGCCGCCCGCCAGAAGCAGGAGAAGTGGAAGGGCGATGTAAAGAACAATGACTTTACCCGGCAGACGTTTCTTTGCCGGTTCAAGCGAGAGAGCTTCTTCACCTGCTGAGGCTTCTTCATCCTCGGCGGGTTTCTTGATTTTTTCAGCTGACTTTGCCATTTATAGACCTGTATCCTGCGCAATGATGAATACGGTTTCAACCAGACCACATCCAAACTTCCGCTCAGCAATATCGCGGGCTTAGCGATCTTAAAGCTATCGATTAAGGGTAAAGGAAATCTTTCTTTTTTCCGGTTTGACGAGAAAAGGCGGTAATTTTTGCCGGGTAAATTCTCCGGCCCGCTAATGGAATCCATTATTTCCAGCCAAAATACCAGCAAAAATCCGCCAATTTCCAACATCCTGACTCTGGCATGGCAAATGCAAGTGTTCTGATGCGCACAGCGTGAGACCCCTTAACGGCAGAAGCCTCAGGATAAAATGGAAAACGCATTTCTCGTCAGCCTTTCCCATCTCAGCTCTCTGAAACGTGAGATGGACGTTATTGCCAACAACCTGGCGAACGTAAACACTGACGCTTATAAATCCGAGAGTGTACTGTTCGAGGAGTTCATTTCTCCCCTCGCCGAAGGTGGCGGCAAGGCGCCGGATGTTTCCTTTGTTCTCGATTACGGGCTGGTACGGAATATTTCGGTCGGTAATCTGGTTCAAACCGGTAGCCCACTGGACGTTGCAATCACAGGTGAAGGCTACTTCGCGGTTCAGTTCAAGGATCAGATTGCCTATACGAGAAACGGAAATTTCACTCTGAACAGCAGTGGCGAGCTTGTTACTTCCGATGGCAATCAAATATTAAATGCCGATTTGAGGCCCATCAAAATTCCGCCCGGTTCGGAATTACCGGATATTTCAGCAGACGGAACAATCTCTGGTCCAGGTCAGGCAAATCAGAAACTTGGTGTTTTCTCCTTTGAAAACGAGCAGACTTTAAAGAAGATAGGATCAAACCTTTTCATTTCGGAAGAGGAAAGAGTCCCGGTTTCCAAGAACAAAATTCATCTTGTGCAGGGTAGCGTCGAAACTTCAAACGTTCAAGCGGTCGCCGAAATCACGCGGATGATTGAAGTAATGCGCAAATATCAGTCGGCGGCGAAACTTACTGAAAATGAAGACGAGTTAACCCGCAAGGCCATCGACCAGCTGTCACGGGTTCGTTAACCCGCCGGCACAATGTTAACAGCCATTAAAGAATGCAATAGAAGGTCCGTACAATGAAATCTCTCAATATCGCATCCACCGGTATGCTGGCGCAGCAGCTGAACGTCGAAGTGATTTCCAATAATATAGCGAACATGAACACCACCGGATTTAAGCGCCAACGCGCGGAATTCCAGGATTTGCTATACCAGAGCCTTGAGCGGGTCGGCGCAAACTCATCCGACGCGGGAACGGTTGTGCCCACCGGGGTACAGGTTGGATCGGGCGTAAAAACCGGATCCGTGTATCGCATTATCGAACAGGGCAATGTGATTTCCACAGGCAACCCCTATGATATCGCCATTCAGGGGCGTGGCTTCTTGCGCGTACAATTACCTAGCGGCGAACAGGCTTATACCCGCGCTGGCTCACTCTCCGTTAGCGCAGAGGGACAACTCGTAACGCCGGAAGGGTACGTAATTGGACCCGGCATTTCATTGCCACAAGAGGCGACAGAAGTCACAATCAACAAACAGGGGCAGGTGCAGGCAAAAATTCCGGGTCAGGTGGAAACACAAACAGTCGGCCAGCTGGAATTAGCCACTTTCTTTAATGAAGCGGGCCTGGAGGCAAAGGGAAACAATCTGTTTAACGAAACGCCCTCGTCCGGCGCGGCGCAAGTCAGCACACCCGGCGCGTTAGGGTATGGCACTGTGCTACAGGGTTTTGTCGAAACATCCAACGTCAATCCGGTTTCCGAAATCACCGCACTGATTACCGCCCAGCGGGCCTACGAAATGAACTCCAAGGTAATCAGCGCCTCTGACGAAATGCTCTCGACCACCACCAACCTGCGCAGGTAAGTGCGATGAAAAAATATTCTGGCGTCCGGCTGATCATTATAGCGCTTGCTGCACAGTTTCCCTGGGTGGCCGGTATTTCACCGGCATTAGCCGCCATCGAGATGCATATGGTTCCCGTCCTCGCGCAACCCATTGCGCGCGGCGAAATCATCCGCACCGATAGCGTGGTTCTGCAGGAAATAAAGCGCTCTCCAGCGGGAATTGATTATATCACCGATAGCACGGCGCTGATCGGTATGGCTGCGAAGCGCCCTTTACGCGCGGGCGTCCCCCTGCGCATTACTGATATTGCCCAGCCGCAAATCATAAAAAAGGGGGATCTGGTGACCATCGCATTCGAGGCGCCAGGACTAAGCCTTTCCATTCGCGGCAAGGCGCTTGATGATGGTGTTTACGGGCAGTCCATCCGCGTGATGAATACACAAACGAACCGCACTTTTGAGGGCGTCGCTGCTGCTGCCGGATATGTACTGGTATCACCACTGGTAATCCCGCCCGTAACGCCGCAAACCTCACGTCTTGAATATTCTCCGCCAACTGCCGCCCTCACAGGCCAATAAATAATTGGATTACTGTCCCATGTCTGTTCATCATCGCCACACATTCCGTCAAGAACCCAAAAAATCCCGCATTGGCGTGGAAATCGTGCGCGGATCAATGTTTGGTTTGGCATTACTAGGGTTAAACGCCTGCGCGGGGACAGTTGACCGGCTGAGCACCATTGGCAGTCCGCCACCACTCACTCCGCTTGAAGGCGCCAAAGCCGGTGTTCCACATACAACCCAGGTCAATCTGCCCATGCCGGCGGCGGAGTCTTATACAACACAGCCCAATTCTCTGTGGAAAACCGGCTCGCGCGCCTTTTTCAAGGACCAGCGCGCCACCAAGATTGGCGATATTCTGACCGTCAGCATAAATATCACCGACAGCGCCAAAGTGGATAACGCCACCACGCGCACAAGAACCGCCAAGGAAGGGGCGAAGGCCCCAGCTCTTTTTGGCTATGAAAAAAGCCTCAAGGATATTCTGCCCGAAGCAATCGACCCCAAAAATCTGCTGGAGGCGGGTTCCTCCAGCGATAATTCCGGCAAGGGGTCGGTCGACCGCAAAGAAGCCATTAACACCACCGTGGCGGCGATCATCACCCAGATCCTGCCGAATGGTAATCTGGTCATCCAGGGCCGTCAGGAAGTTCGCATCAATTTTGAAGTGCGCGAAATCATGATATCTGGCGTGGTGCGGCCCGAAGATATCAGCAACCAGAATACGATCCAGCAAACGCAAATCGCCGAAGCCCGTATTTCTTACGGCGGCCGGGGTCAGCTAACCGATGTGCAACAGGCGCGTTACGGTCAGCAGTTTTTCGATGTCATCTCCCCGTTCTGATCATTCTGTTCCATCCTTGATCACACGATCCATGCGCGCCATCCGCGCATGGATCGATCCGTTAGGGCGGATGATTTTAGATGGAATCGCATCTTTCGCTGTCATTGCGAGCGGCGTAGCCGCGTGGCAATCCAGAGTCACATACTAGGCCTTTGCGTGAGACTCTGGATTGCCGCGTCGCTTCGCTCCTCGCAATGACGATGAGGTTATGAACAGACCTAAAATCATCATGCTCTAGATTCACATTGCGTCTCAAGAAAGCTCCATCTCGCCAGTTTCACGGCGCTGGCGCGCCCGCATCGCAAATCCCTCCGGCTGAACTCATTCAACCGTGGTGAATCACACTTTAAGGCGTTCGTGAATCCCTAAACATATCTGCAAGCAAACATCACTCAACACGGCATTTTCTTGCAAATATAAAAACTGCAAACGCCGTCAAAGGCAAATCATGTACAATGCCTTGTGAGCAGTTCACGGGGAACCAAACAGGGCTTGCAGGCGCATCGCCCCAATCAGAACATTCTCAAGACAGAATTTCCGCAACCGCGCGTTTGGCCATTACGCTAACCATGGCGGCGCGGTATTCACTGCTGGCATGCATGTCCTGCAGCATTTCTTTGGCAGGTGCGTTGATGCCATCCAGCGCCGTGGGCGAGAAATTTTTGCCAAGCGCCGCCTCCATCGCGCTCATGCGAAACACGCCGGGCCCTGCCCCCGTCACGGCCACGCGCGCGCCAGACGCCGTTTTAGCGATGAATACCCCCACCATGGCGTAACGCGACGCGGGGTTCGGAAATTTCTGATAGGCCGCCTGTTGCGGGACCGGTAATACAATCCGGATGATGATTTCGTTTTCTTTCAGCGCCGTTTCGAACATGCCGCGAAAATAATCGTCTGCGGCGATCTCACGGCTATTGGTGACGATGGTTGCCCCCAGTCCAAGACAGGCCGCTGGATAATCCGCCGACGGATCATTATTGGCGACCGACCCGCCAATGGTGCCGCGATGGCGCACCAGCGGATCGCCGATGCGCCCCGCCAGATAGGCAAGCGCGGGAATGGCCTTTGCCACCTCTTTTGAGCTTGCGACATCCGCATGCCGCGTCATTGCGCCGATGGTGACGTTTTTGGCGTCCACGCTGATCCCGGCGATGCCTGCAATATCCTGAAGATCGATAAGATCGGATGGGGCCGCCAACCGCTGTTTCATGGTGGCAAGCAAGGTCATTCCGCCCGCCAGAATCTTGGGGCTTTCACACCGCGCCAGCAACGCCGTGACTTCATCAAGGGTTTTAGGCCGGTGATATTCGAATTTATACATAGTTTTCTCCTATAACCCGTTTGCTGCGCGCCAGGCGCGCTCCGGCGTCACTGGCATGGCGATATCGCGGATACCAAGCGCATCAGTAATGGCGTTGATAATGGCAGGCGGCGAGC
>OBEQ012125334.1_pt1 | contig 18496 bp, 19 predicted proteins | sample 1670901 | NCBI WGS metagenome assembly OBEQ01 (sample SAMEA104232315, study PRJEB22302) | groundwater metagenome | biome: forest; feature: aquifer; material: groundwater | place: USA | collected 2011-08-07 | depth 5.4 m
CGGCGTCTCGGCGGAACTCCTCGGGGAGCGCCGCGCCCATCGGGAGGCTCGCCGCCGGCACGGGTGGTATGATGAGGACCGTGACGGGGCCTGTCAATGTTTGACATCGGCTTCCAAGAACTCATCCTGATCCTCATCATCGCGCTCCTGGTCTTCGGGCCGACGCGGCTTCCTGAGCTCGGGCGGTCCTTGGGCCGCGCGATGCGGGAGTTCCGCCGGGCCAGCGAGGAGTTCCGCTCGACCGTGGAGACGAATCTCCACCTCAATGAGCCGGATCCGGTGGTCGCCGCGCCCGAGCCCGTGGCGGTCGCCCCCGCGCCGGCGCCGACCGCTTCCGTGACGGAGCCGCTGCCCGAGTCGGTTCTGAACCCCTACGGGGAGGGCAGTGAGCCCTCGCCTGGGGAGGCGTATTACGCCCAGCGCGGCTCCCGGCTTTTCCACGCGCGGACGTGCGGGTGGGCCGGGCGGATTCCGGAGCTGGAGCGGGTCTACTTCAAGCGCGTGGCCGAGGCCAAGGAGCAGGGATTCACGACGTGCCCCGTCTGTGAGCCCTGGGAACCGGTCTAAATTTTTTTGCTTGACAGACTCAACACGTGTTGACTAATCTTGTGTAGAGGAGGAACGAGCATGCGCGAGCTGACCCGGCGGCAGCGTGAAATCCTGGCCTTCATCCGCGTGTTCACGCACCGACACGGCGTGCCGCCCACGGTGCGCGAGATCGGCGGGCGCTTTGGGGTCACGCCGCGCGCGGCGTTCGACCACCTCCGGGCGCTGGAGCGGAAGGGCATGCTCAAGCGGCGCTTGACCGCGGGCCGGACGTCGCGCGCCCTGACCCTGGCGGATCGCGCTCCCGCGATGCGCGAGATCCCGGTGCTCGGCCGGATTGCCGCGGGGGCGCCGCTCTTGGCGGAGGAAAACCGCGAGGGGAGCCTGCCCGTCGGGGTGGAGTGGCTGGCCGGCAAGGGCGAGGAGATCTTCGCGCTCCGAGTGCGTGGGGAGAGCATGGTCAACGCCCATATCGTCGAGGGCGACCTCGTGCTGGTGCGTCGGCAGGAGAGCGCCGAGCCCGGCGACATCGTGGTGGCGCTTCTGGACAACGAGGCCACCGTGAAGCGGTTCGGGCGTCAGGGTGACGCCGTCGTGCTGAAGCCGGAGCATCCGACCATGTCCCCGATCCTTGTGCGCCCGGGCCAGGCGGCGTTCAAGATTCTCGGCAAGGTCGTGGGGCTGGTTCGCGGGTTTTAATGGCCGGGCTGATTCTTCTTCAGGGGGTGCCGTTCGTCATGCGGCTGGGGCTCACCATCGCGGTTCGCTCGCTCCTGGCCGGGGACCGGCTCTGCTGGGTGGACGGGGTCAACGCCTTCGATCCCTACGCCCTCGCGCGGCTCGCGAAGCGGGCGGGGCGGAGCCCGAAAGAGCTGCTCGCGCGGGTATACGTCTCCCGGGCCTTCACCTGTCACCAACTGCACGCGCTGGTGGTCGGTCGGCTTCCCCGAGCCGTGAGGGAGCTGCCCGCCGACGGCGTGGTGGCGGTCGGGCTCGGGGCCACCTTCCACGATCACGAGGTGGCCGCGTCCGAGGCCGCCGCGCTCTTTGGCGAGGTGGTGCGGGGGCTCCGGCAGCTGACGGCCGCGGGCGTGCCGGTTCTCGTCGTCAACCCCTATGTTCCCCAGGACTACCGGGATCCGCGGTTCATCCGGGCGCTCGGACGCGCCGCCGATGTCGTGCTCGCCGTGGACCAGGCCGAAGACGGTCTGGCCCTCAGCGTGGTGACGACCCAGCCGCAAGGGCCGCCTAAGGTACGCGCGAGCGGTAGCGAGCCACCTCTGCGGGCACCCGACCCTTGCGGTCGGGTCGCGCTCCGCTCGCAGCTTGCGTGAAGGGGCGGCACACCGATGGGACGGACGGTACTCCCGATCACCCAGGCCATCCACGAGGAGGTGGCATCCTGGGCCAAGTTCAGGCGGGCGCTCAGAAAGGAAGATCAGGAAGCGCTGGACGACTGTTTTCAAGCGGCGCTCATGCACGCTGCCGAGGGCGCCTACGCGACCCGCACGGATCCCTACGAGGTGGTTGTCATGGCAATTTTGGTGGAGCAGCAGAAGGCGATCCGAGCCTTGGCGAGCCGGGTGGCCCAGCTGTCCGAAGAAGGAGGTTGCACATGATCACGCGCGCGTTGAACCGTTGCCGATCAGGAAGCCGTCGGCCGCGGCCCTCCCGGTTTCCCAAGCCGGGCTTCCCGCGGGGCGCGCACGCCGCTCGCCGTGCTTTCGTGTCGGCCCGTTGTCCGAATGCCGGTTCGAGCGGGGGCGTTGGCCGTGTAACCCGCGATCTCCTGGCGGCGGTCGCGATGGTGGGAGGGATTTTCCTCTGGGGAGGACTCTTCGTCCTCCTCGCCGGCTGAGACGTTCAAGTGCCGGCCGTCACGCGCCGATAGACCTTCCCGTCGATGAACAGGTCCAGGAGTGCGCCGTCGATGGTGCCGGTCTTCTTCTCGTAATGAAGGATGTCCAGGGCCCGGTCGAGGGGCACCGCCTTCTTGTAGGGCCGGTCGGCGGCGGTCAACGCGTCGAAGATGTCCGAGATCGTCATGATCTTCGACTGGAGGGGAATTTCGTCTGCTCTGAGCCCGTAGGGATACCCCGAGCCGTTGAGCTTCTCGTGGTGCGCCCGGGCGATGTCGGGAACGCGCTTGAGCTCCCGGGTCCAGGGGATCTGCGCCAGAAACTGAAAGGTATGGATGACATGGGACTCGATCTCCACGCGCTCTTCTTCCGTCAGGCTCCCCCTCGGGATCGAGAGGATCCGGGCCTCCCCAGGGGTGATGAGGTGGCGGGTGTTGTCCAGATGATCGGCGAAGTTCCGGAGCGCGATCTGCTGGATGGCGGATGCCATGTTCTCGGCGATCACGGGCGGCTCGTTCGCCATGACCACGGCTTTCAGATAGTCGTCAATCTCCTGCATCAGGGTGGCGAGCTCCGCATCGTGGGCCGCGAACTGCTCGGCGAAGCGCTCCTGGCCCCGTTCCAGGAGGTGCGCGATCTTTCTCTTGCTGTACTTGAGCTCGAGCCCCTGTTTGATGATCTCCGCCCGCTGCTTGATCAGCTCGAGGTGAGTCGGGTAGAGCTTCTTCGCCTTGACGAGCACCTCTTCCCGGACCCCGATTTTGCCGAAGTCGTGGAGGATGGCGGCGTAGCGGATCTCCTGCATTTCCTCGGGCGTGAACCTGATGCTCCGGAACGGTCCGGTGTCCACGCGGTCCACGACCTCGGCCAGTCCCCCGGTCAGGTCCGCCACGCGGAACGAATGGCCGGCGGTGGAGGGGTCTCGCGCCTCGATGGCGGTGACTGACGCTTTGACGAACCCCTCGAAGAGGACCCGGATGTTCTTGTAGAGCCGGCTGTTCTCGAGCGCCACGGCCGCCTGGGAGGCCAGCGAGGCCGCGAGATCCTGGTGGCGGGTGGAGAACGGGATGACCGTCCGCTCGATCTCGGCCGGCGAGGCGAGGATCCGGATTAGGTCCGGCTTGCAGTTGATCAGCTGCAGCACGCCGATGACCTCGTCCTTCTGGGTCTTCAGCGGGATGACCAGCATGGATTTGGTCCGGTACCCCACCTGCCGGTCGAACGCCAGGTTGATCTGAAACGGCGAACCCGGAGGTGGCGTGTACGCGTCCTCCAGGTTCTGGATCTCGCCGGTGAGGGCTACGTGGCCGGCGACGCTCTGGTGGCTGATGGGGAGCGTGAACTCCTTGAACGGGACGCTCAGGCTGTCGTTCTGGGCCAGCTTGAACCGGAGGCGGGGATTGCCGTCCTCGTCTTGCTCGACCAGGTACAAGGAGCCGGCGTCGCTCCGGGTGATCTCCCGGGCCTTGGTGAGGATCAGCTCCAGGAGGAGGTCGGTGTCGCGCTCGGCCGAGAGCCTGACGCCGATCGTGTTGAGCTCCTTGAGCTCCTGCGCGAGCTCGCTCAGGTCCGCCTGGGCCCGTTCTTGCTCGTGGAGGAGCTGGATGTGGGCGGCGGCGTTGGCGAGGGTTTTGGCGAGGATGGGCTCGGCGATGGGCTTGGGCAGATAGGCGTACACCTGGTCCGAGGGGAACGCGGGGAGGTTGTCGGAGTCCGCCAGCACGACGAGTCGCACGTTCGACCGGGTGGCGATGAAGCGGCTGGCCTGCTCCAGATTCTTGTCCGACCCGTCCACCACGAGCACCCCGGGCCCGGCCATCTCGGGGTCGTCCACGCCGGCGGGGCCGAGCGGCACCACCTCGTAGGTCCCTCCGAGCCCCGTGACGAGGCGGGCCACCTGCGAGCCCACGAAATAGAAGAGCCGCTGGGTCATGGCTCTACCGTATGGTGCTGACAGGCATCCTGTCAAGGCAGGATAAATGCGCTTCGAGGCGTGGTTTTTTGATGTCTATCCGACCCCCGGGGGGATGGCGACGTGGTGGATCGGGCGAGACGGCGGCCGGGTGCGCCTGGTGGATCCGTGGCGTCCGGCGCTCTATGTGGCCGGGGCGCCGCCGGAGCTTGAGGCGATCAGGGGGCGACTCGCCGGCGATCGCCGGATCGCCCGCATCGTGTCAGAGCGCCGTCGGGAGTTCTGGAGCCCGGCGCCCGCTCCCGTGCTCCGCCTCGAGGTCGTCTCGCCCCGGGCCTGGGATCCACTGGTCCGGGAGCTCGGTCGCGCCCTGGGCCCCGCCCGGCTCTTCAACGCTGACCTGCCGTTGGGTCAGCGCTATTGCTACGAGCGCGCGCTCTTTCCCCTGGCGCGCTGCCGCGTGGAGGCCGACGGGCCGCTGCTCCGCGCGGTGGAGAGCCTCGACTCGCCGTGGGCGCTCCGGCCTTCGCTCCCGCCGCTCCGCGTGCTGGAGCTGGCGCCCGCCGATGGGGTCGCGTACCGTCTGCCGGGCGCGGCGCTCGACCTCCTCGTCCGGAGCGCCGCCGGTGAAGAGCGGCTCGACGGGCGGGAGCCGCTGGGGCTCCTCCGGCGCCTGGCCCGCCGGCTCGAGGCGGAAGATCCCGACCTCGTGCTCACCGACTGGGGAGACCAGCTGCTGATCCCCGCTCTCGTCGCCCTTGCCGGTGCTCACGGCGTCGAGCTGCCGCTGGACCGCGAGGCCGCGCTGCCTCGCCCACGAGGGGCGGGGGCCGCGGTCGTGGCCAAATCCGGGCGCCAGGCGGTGGGTGGGGCGGGGCGCTCCTACCTCTCCTACGGTCGCGTCCTCTACCGGGGGCCGGCCTGGCCGCTCTACGGGCGCTGGCACGTGGACCGCCGCGCTTCCTTCTTCTACGTAGAGACGGGTCTCGAGGGGCTCCTGGAGGCGGCGCGGCTCGCGCGCGTCCCCGTCCAGCGGATGGCGCGGACCACGCCCGGCACGGCCATCACCTCCATGCAGATCGACCTGGTGGTGGGCGAGGGCGTGCTCGTGCCGTGGAAGAAGCGCGAGCCTGAGGCCTTCAAGTCCGGCCTGGCGCTGCTCACGGCCGACAAGGGCGGGCTCGTCTATCGCCCCCGCCCGGGCCTCTACGCGCGGGTCGGCGAGCTGGACTTCGCCTCGATGTACCCGGCCATCATGGTCCACCATAACGTCTCGCCGGAAACGGTGAACTGCGCCTGCTGCGGCGGCGGCCTCGTGCCGGAGGACGGGTATCGCGTCTGCTGGCAGCGCGACGGGCTGATGCGGCGCGTCCTCGGCCCGCTGGTGGAGCTGCGCCGGCGACTGAAAAACGCGATGGGCGCGGCCACCGGCTCTGAGCGCGAGGCGCTGGACCGCCGGCAGACCGCCCTCAAGTGGATCGGCGTCGTCTCCTTCGGGTATCTCGGCTACCACAACGCGCGGTTCGGGAGGATCGAGGCGCACGAAGCCATCACCGCCTTCGGGCGCGAGGCGCTCCTCCGCGCCAAGGAATTGGCCGAGGCGTCCGGCTTCAGGATGCTCCACGGGCTGACCGACTGCCTCTGGCTCGAGCGGCGGGGCGCCGGGGAGGCGGACTATCGAGCCCTGGCGGCGGCCATCGGGAAGGTCACCGGGATTCCGGTGGGCGTGGAGGGTGTCTACCGCTGGATCGTCTTCTGCTCCGCCCGGATCCTCCCGAAAACCACCGTGCCCAACCGGTTCTTCGGAGTCTTCGAGGACGGCCGGATCAAAGCGCGCGGCATCGAGTTCAGGCGCGACGACACCCCGCCGCTGGTGTGCGCCATGCAGGAGCGGATGCTGACGGTCCTCGCCGCAGCCGAGGACCTGGCCGGGCTTCGCGCCCTGGCGCCCCGGGCGCGCCGGATCGCCGAGGCCGAGGTCCGGCGGATCCTCGCTGGCCAGGCGCCGCCACCGGGCCTGGTCATCACCCGCCGCCTCTCGATGGCTCCGGAGGAGTACGTCAAGGACGACTTCCAGGTGCTGGCGGCGCGCCAGCTCCTGGCCCGCGGGCTCAGGCTTGAGCCCGGCCAGTCGGTCCAGTACCTGGTGATCGACGCCCGGGCCAGGCGACGGGAGGCGCGGGTGCTGGCGGTCCCGCTGGTCGAGGACCGAAGCCCGTACGACCGGGCGTTTTACGCGGCGCTCTGTCGCCAGGCCGCAGCCACGCTGCTCGATCCGTTGGGCGACCCGCTCGCTTGACCGCCTCAACCGCGCTCCCGTACAATCGCGTTCGTGACTTCGCGCGTCTCGACGTCAATGCCGCGGCTCGACGAGATGCTGGGCGGTGGCCTCCTCCCCGGCACGCTCGCCGTCGTCTACGGCGCGACGGGCATCGGGAAGACGCACCTCGGGCTGACCTTCGCCCATCAAGGCCTGAAGGCGGAGGGCGCCCCGGGCCTCGTCTTCGACATGAACGGCCGCGGGGATTCGCAGCAGCACCACGCGTACGCCGAGCGGCTCTTCGGCTGGTCGCTCGGGCGCTGGACGCATGCCGTGACGCCCATGGCGGACCCGCACCCGCCGGACGGCCAGATGCAGGCCTTCTACTGCGACGCCTTCCCCTGGGTCGGGAGGTTGCGCGACTATCAGGTGGTGACTCCCGACGGACCCGACTACGACTGGAACTGGAAGGCCCAGTACAACCGCGCGCTCTACACCGTCCGCCCGTTCTTCTACTTTCACTTCGGCGCTGGCTCCCGCCGGGTCGTGGTGGACGGCGTCGAGCCCATGCAGGTCCCGGCTGAGGCCGTCCAGTTCTTCCTCTTCGACGAGCTCTACCGGAAGGTGATCCATCGGGACGCGGAGACGTTCGGGATGGAGATGTGCCTGCCGGTCTGGAAGTACCGCGAGTTCATCGAGGCCCGCCGCTACGATCATCGGTCCATCACGACGCTCCTGCTCGTGACGACCGAGGAGACGCGGATCGAGGACCTCCTCGGGAGGAAGACGGAAGCCGGCGATCTCGGGGCGGTCGCCAATACCATCCTCGTCATGGGCAGCGAGCGGGTGGGCAGCCGGGTCGGCCGCTTTCTCTCGGTAGTGAAGCATCGCGGCAGCGCCATGTCGGATCAGATCGTGGAGTACCGGATCGGTCCGCGGGGGATCGAGTTCGTATGAAGGTTCTGCCGTTCCGTGCCTACCGGTATAACCCCGCGAAGGTGCCGGACCTCTCGCGGGTGGTGGCGCCCCCCTACGATCAGATCGACGCGGAAGCGCGGGAGACTCTCCACGCGCTCCACCCCGGGAACTTCGTGCGGGTCACGCTGGGACGCCCGGAGCCCGGCGAGAGCGGCGAGGCGGAGCGCCACCGCCGGGCGCGGCAGCACCTCGACCGATGGATGGCCGAGCAGATCCTGATCCGCGATGCGGCGCCGGCCCTCTATCCGTACCTCACGACCTACCGGGTCGGAGGCGAGACGCTGACGCGCCGGGGCCTGATCGTCCTGGGCGAGCTTGCCGAGTACGGGGAGGGCATCGTCCTGCCTCACGAACGCACGCACGCGGGCCCCAAGATCGAGCGGCTCGCACATCTCGAGGCGACCGGGGCCGACACCGGCTTGATCTTCATGCTGACCGGCGATCCGACCGGCGAACTCGCTCACGCCACGGCCCCCCCCGGGAGGTCGCCGCTCGCGGAGGCGTACGACGGCCGGGGGGAGCTCCATCGCATCTGGGCGATCACCGACCCCGGGGCCATCGCCCGGATCCAGGCCCTTATGGCCGGAAGGCGCCTGATCATCGCCGACGGCCATCACCGCTATGAGACGGCCCTCGAATACCGCCGGGGCCATCCGGGGGCCGGCCTGAAGCTGATGGCGATCTTCCCGCTCGAAGGCCCCGGGATCACCATTCTGCCGACCCATCGTCTCCTGCATCGCGTGGAGGGATTCGACCTCCGGGCACTCTTGGCTCGAGCCGAGGCGTGGTTCGAGATCGAGCGAGTTCCCTCGCCTCCCGATCCGTCAGCCGAGGCCGGCCTGCTCACGCGCGCCCTCGACGACCGGATCCGGGCCGGTCGCATCGCGATCGCCGTGGTGGCCGGCACCGAGGGGCCGGGGTGGCTCCTGGCTCTCCGCCCTTCTGCCTTCGACGTCATCCCGTGGCCCCCCGGCACCGGGGCGGCCTGGCGACGGCTGGCGGTGTCGGTCCTGCACGAGGGGCTCCTGAAGCCGCTCGTCGGGCTCACGGAGGAGATCCTCCGCCAGCAGAGCCGCGTGGACTATACGGCGGACGCCGCCGAGGCCGTCACGCTGGTCAGGAAGGGCAGCTATCAGGCCGGCTTCCTGATTCCTCCCACGACCCCCGAGGAGATTGACGCCGTCGTGAGGGCGGGGGAGACGTTGCCGCAGAAATCCACCTTCTTTTACCCCAAGCTGCTGGACGGCCTGGTCTTTTTCCGTTTCGCCGAGGAGGCGGGAGGCCGTCCGTGATCCGCGTCGGCGCGCCGGCCCCCGACTTTTCGCTCCCCGGCGTCCACGGCGACCGCCTGATCACCTGCCGCTTGCTGGATGTGAAGGGCCGCTGGGTGGTCCTCTTCTTCTATCCGGCCGATTTCTCCTTCATCTGCCCGACGGAGGTGAAGGGCTTTCACGCGCAGTACGCGGCGTTTCAGCAGGAAGGCGCGGAAGTGCTGGGCGTCAGCGTGGACCCGCCCGGGCTCCACCTCGAGTGGGTGAAGGAGCTCGGGGGGATCGCCTATCCGCTGCTCTCCGACGAGCGGCGGGAGGTGTCGCACCTCTACGACGTCCTGGACCCAGAGAGAAACCGCTGTCAGCGTGCGACGTACATCCTCTCGCCCGAGGGGCGGGTGGAGTACGCGGTGCAGAGCGCCCAGAACGTCGGGCGGAGCGTGAGCGAGACGGCGCGCGTCGTCGCCGCACTCCGGTCGGGACGCCAGTGCCCCGCCGACTGGCATCCCGGCGACCCGGCGGCCGGGTGACCGGTGGCGGTGGCGGCGGAGAAGCGTCGGGAAATCCGCTGGCTCAGCCAGATCCGTGAAGTTGTGTTCGGCATGCAGGACGGGCTCATGACCACGGTGGGGTTCGTGGCGGGGGTTCACAGCGCCACGGCCGATACCCGACTCGTGCTCCTGGCCGGCGTCGTTCAGATGATCGCCGGCGCGTTCTCCATGGCGGCCGGCGCGTATCTCTCGACGAAGGCGGAGCACGAAGTGGTCCAAGGCCAAATCCGCGGCGAGCAGGCGCGCTACACCGAGGCGCCGTACATGGCCCAGGAGGAGCTGCTCAAGGCGCTCGAAGCCGAGGGCCTGGCCCGGGACAAGGCCTATCGCGTGGTCCAGCTGATGTCGGCCGAGCGGAACGCCTTTCTTCGGACGTTCCGGGAAAAAGTGCTCGGCGTGGGGACTGCCCAGGAGCGGGTTCCGCTGCCGGCGGCAATCCTGATGGGGGCCTCGTTCGCGCTGGGCGCGATCATCGTGCTGCTTCCGTACTTCGCGCTGAGCGGCTACTGGGCCCTCGGCGCGGCCATCGGGCTGACCGCGCTCGTGCTCTTCGGGATCGGAGTGGCCAAGGCTCTCCTGGCGGGAACGCGGCTTCTGGTTTCGGGCCTCGAGTTCCTGCTGATTGCCGCCGCGGCCGCGGGGGTGGGGTACGGCTTGGGGCTGCTGCTGCCCCCGGGGCTGGCCGGCTAGGACCGGATGCATGGCCGTCGCGCTCCGGTCCGGCCTCCTGGCCCCCGCGACGCTCCTGCGCTTTCGGGACGCGCGGTTTCGTCGAAGACGGGATCGCCGTGTCAGGACCGCAGAGGCGGCGCTGGCGTTCGTCAACTCCGTCGGCCTCTGCTCCACCTTTCACCGATTTCCCGAGGGTCTCCCGTGTCTGTGGGAGGCGGTGGCGGGGCGCCGGGATCCGAAGTGGCCCCGCCGCTCCCACCATGATTCGGGAATCGGCCTGACGTGGGACCTGAAGGACACCCTTCCGGCTCGCCGGCGCGTGTACTACGGAAAGCTGCTCAAAGGCCGCCCAGTTCTGGTGGCGCTGGACCTCTTCCCGGCTTTTTACGCTCTCGTGCGGGGCCGCCAGCGGGCTCGCCACTATCGCGTCGAGTACGAGGCTGGCCGCCTGTCGCTCGCCGCCAGGCGGATCATGGACGGCCTCGTGCGCGAGCGCCCGCAGTACACGCGGCAGATCCGCGCGAACTGCTTTATGCTCGAGCCGTCCAAGACGCGGGAGTTCGAGCGGGCGATGGCGGAGCTTCAGCAGGGGCTCTGGGTGGTGAAGACCGCGGAGCGATACGAGCCGACCTTTTCCTATCGGTGGGATCTGCTCGAGGCGTGGCTGCCGCGGCAGGTGGCCGAAGGGCGTCGGCTCGGCCGGTATGTGGCCGTCGAGCGAGTGGTGGCGCGGTACGCGCGGGCGGTCGTCTTCACCACGGTCCCGCTCATCTCGCGCCTCTTCGGGGTGCCACGTCCGGAGGTATCTTCCGCGGTGCGCCGGCTCGTGAGCGCCGGAACTCTCAGGGCTGACTGCGTCGTCCCAGGATGGCCGGGGCGCTGGCTGATCCACGCCGAGGCGCTCCGCGCGGAGCGCGGCTGAGCCCGGGCCGCCGATGCCTGGTCACAAGGGGTTCAGAAATCTCCCGAAGCTTGAGCGGATGAAGCGCGGGCATCCGGCTCCTGCTGCTCCACCCACGTCGCGCCGCGCGCCGCGCCCGCCGCGCCCGCGCCCGGCGCCCCGGCCACGCCTCGTGGCGCTCGGCGACTTCCCTCCGGCTCACCGGACGCTGCTCCTCGCCCTGGCCGAGCTTCTGGGGCCCTCCGGCGAGGCGTTCGTCGTCGGCGGCGCGGTGCGCGACCTCCTGCTGTCGCGCGAAGTCGTGGAGGACCTCGACCTGACCGTTCCGTCGGGGGCGCTGGCGACGGGCCGATCCCTGGCCAGCCGCTTGGGCGGCGCCTTCGTGGCGCTGGACGAGAGGCGCGGCGCCGCGCGGGTCGTCGTCAGGGTGGGGACCGAAGACCGACGGGTGGACCTGACCGACTTTCGAGCCCCCACCCTCGAGGCGGACCTCCAGGCGCGGGACTTCAGCGTGAACGCGATCGCGGTCCCTCTCGTGCCGCTGGTCCGTGCCGGGAAGGCCCAACCGGTGGACCCGACAGGCGGCCTCGACGATCTCGCCCGGCGCCGCCTTCGTCTCGCCGGGCCGCGCGCCCTGGAGGAGGATCCGCTGCGGGCGCTCCGGGGAGTAAGGCTGGCGATCGAGCTCGGGCTCGCCCTGGACGCCCCAGCCCGGAGCGCGGCCAGACGCGTGGCGCCGCAGATCGCGTCGATCTCGGCCGAGAGGATCCGGGACGAGGTGGCCCGGCTCCTCGCGCTCCCGCGGGCGTCACACGGGCTCGGGGAACTGGACCGTCTGGGATTGCTCGAGGCGATCCTGCCCGAGATCGCCCCGATGAAGGCGACCCCCCAGCCCAAGCCCCATCGCTTCTCCGTGTGGGAGCACTCCCTCAAGACCGTGGAGGCCGTCGAGCGCCTCCTGGGTCACCTGGGTTCGCTGGCTCCGTACGGCGACGAGCTGGCCGCGCACGTGGCCGAGCCCTTGGGCGATGGGCTCACACGTGGCCACCTGCTGAAGTTGGCGGCCTTGCTCCACGACGTCGCCAAGCCCCAGACGCGCCGCGTGTTCGAGGGGCGCGTCCGGTTCATCGGCCACGACCTCGAGGGTGCCCAGGTGGTCCGTGCGATCGGACGGCGTCTACGGCTCTCGGGCAGGGCGATCGACGCGCTGGAGCGTTTGGTCCGTCACCACCTCCGCCCGATGCACCTCGGGCAGGTCGGCGAGATCTCGCGTCGGGCGCGTTACCGCTTCTTCAGGGATCTCGGCGCCGAGGCGCGCGACCTCTTGCTCCTCACGCTGGCCGACGCGGCCGCCGTGCGCGGGAATTCGCCGCTCGCCGTCTGGCGTGGCCCCGGCGGACGCCTCGTCGCGGACCTGATGCGGGGCTGGGCGGAGGATCGGAGTCAAGTCATGATCCCGCCACTCCTGACGGGAGACGACGTGATGGCGGTGTTCGGTCTTCGGCCGGGTCCGGCGGTAGGGCGGTTACTCCGGCTGGCGCGCGAGGCCCAGGACCTCGGAATCGTCGAGACCCGCGAGCAGGCGCTGGCCTATCTGCGGCGCGCCCACGAAAGGCTTGACACGCCGGAGGCCCCCAACTAAGGTAGGCTCACGAGCGGGCGTAATTCAGTGGCAGAATGCCAGCTTCCCAAGCTGGACGTCGCCGGTTCGAATCCGGTCGCCCGCTCCAGAATCCAAACCCGCGGCGCTCTTCGGCGTCGCGGGTTTTTACTTCCCTTCTCGAGGTCGGGGGAGGCTGTCGTACTAGGCGGGGCCGAAGCCGACGACGGTCTGGTCCTGTTGAAGCAGGGGACGAAAGCGGACTGGAAGTCCGACCTTCAGCGCGTCGAGCGGGATATCAACGATCCGCCCGAGCAGCGAAACGCCCTCGTCCAGCCGGACGAGGGCGACCGCATAGGGCGAGTCCGCGGCGCGGCCGCGGGGCGGGACGCGGATCACGGTGAAGCTTGCGATCGCTCCGTGCCCGTCGAGGGGCACGGGCTCCCACGCCCGCTCGTGACAGGCCGGGCAGAACTCCTTCGGCGGGATCGCCAGCTCGCCGCACCGTCCACAGCGGATGCCGGTCAGGCGACCGGCCCGGGCCTCCTCGAAGAAGGCCTTCAGCGTGATCACCTTACTCACTGCCGAAGAGACTCACCAAGACGGTGGCGGCGTTGCCGCCGAGGGTGTGCGCGAGTCCCACTCTGGCGCCATCCACCTGGCGCGGGTCGGCCTCGCCGCGGAGCTGGGTGACGATCTCGGCGATCTGGGCGGCGCCCGTCGCCCCGATGGGATGGCCCTTTGCCTTCAGCCCTCCTGACGGGTTGACGGGCAGCTTCCCTCCGAGGCTGGTCCAACCCTTCTCCGCGGCGATTCCCCCGGTGCCCGGCTCGAAGAAGCCGAGCCCTTCGGTCGCCACGATCTCGGCGATCGTGAAGCAGTCGTGGAGTTCCACGACGTCCACGTCCTCTGGACCGCGCCCGGCCTGCCGGTAGGCGGCCTGGGCGGCGCGCTCGGTGGCCAGCGCGCGGCTCAAATCTTTCTTGTCGTGGAGGCACATGGAATCGGAGGCCGCGGCCGAGCTCAGGACCCAGATCGGGTTTCGACTCTTGCGGGCCACGTCGACGGCGGCGACGACGAGCGCGGCGGCGCCGTCGGTGAAGGGGCAGCAGTCGTAGAGCTTCAAGGGATCGGCGACCTTGGCGCTGGCCAGCACCTCTTCGATCGTGATCTCCTTCTGGAACTGCGCCTTGGGATTCAAGGCACCGTGCCGGTGGTTCTTCACGGCCACGTGGGCCATCTGCTCTTCGGTCGTCCCGTGCTTGGTCATGTGGGCCCGCGCGATGAGGGCGAAGACGCCGGGAAACGTGATCCCCGTGGACTGCTCGAACACGGCGTCGGACGCGAAGGCGAAGTACTCGGTGGCCACGTCGGTGGGCAGGTTGAGCACCCGCTCGGCGCCCCCCACGAGCACCACGTCCGAGATCCCCGCGCCGATCTCCATCACGGCGTGGCGGAAGGCCGAGTGGCTCGTGGCGCAGGCGGTCTCGAAGCGGGTCGTGGGCACCGCCGGGAGCCCGAGGACCGAGCCGGCCTGCGGGCCCATGTGGAGCTGCCGCTCTCCCTCGCCCCCCACGACGTTCCCGAAGTAAATGGCCTGGATGGTACGGGGCGACACCCCGGCGTCCTGGATCGCGTCGGCGGCGGCCTCGGCGAAGAGTTCCGCACACGTCCGTTCGTGCTTGCCGAACTTGGTGACGCCGACTCCGATCACCGCCACCCGTCTCATGCGATTTCCTCCTTGGCGAGGCTCGGCGACAAGCTGCCAACGATTGTCATGATACTGGATGTGTCCAGGGAACTCAAAAGGATATGCTAGCATGGTGGATACTGCGGAACGCGCGGAGGGCGAGCGAAGATGGTCCAGGACTTGATTCTGGCCGCGGTGGGAGCTGGCGCTGCGGTGCTCCTGGTTGCGGGGCTGGCTCAGGTCTTCTCCGTTCCTCGGCCCCGACGCCGGCGCCGAGTGCGCCGACGCGTGCGCGTCTCTCCGGAAGGGCGCCTGCGCGAACGGGTGCCGGGTGCCCGGTCACGGTCTCGCCCGGGAGAGCGAACGGTGGCCGGTTCCGCGGCGGCTCGTGAGACCAAGCCCGCCGCGAGCGTCGAGCCGTCGGCTTCGCCCTCCCGGCGGTCGTCGGTTCCCGTCTTCACGCCGCGCTCCAAGCCCGCGGCTCCCGAGGCGGCTCCGCCCGTTGCTGCCCCGTCGCCGGCGGACCCGGTGCCGTCCGCTGCCGTGGCCGCTCGCGCGGCTCCTCCGACCGAGGCCGAGCTTCCGCTCGATCGCTGCAGCGCCCTCTATGGGCAGAGCCAGTACCAGGAGGTCATCCAAACGGCGGAGCCGGCGCTCCAACGCGCCCTCGGCGAGGCGTCGGGCACGGCGCCTCGCGCGTCGGACATCGCCGGGCTCTGGAGCCTCCTCGGGCTTTCCCGGCAGGCGCTCGGCGACGAAGAAGGCGCGCGGTCGGCGCTCGAGGAAGCGATTCACGCGGCTCCAGAAGCCGACCGGCCCCAGTACCGGCAGCAGCTGGGAGCCCTGGCTCTCGACGTGAGTCGCAGTCTCCTCGGGCGGGTGGAGCAGCTCGGCGAAGGCCCCGGGGAAGCGCGGATCGCGACGCTCAAGCAGGCGGTGCTCTGGCTCCGTCAGGGCTTGGCGGAAGTGTCGGCGGACATGGAGCTCTCTTCCGCTCTTGATCGCGCACGGGCCGGCCTTTGGACCGCCTACGAGCAGAGCGTCACCGGGCTCATCGAGCGCCAGGAGTTTCGCCGGGCGCGCCGGCTCATCGGCGACGCGGTCGCGGACCAGGAATTCCCCGTTGACCCGCGGGAGAAGTTCGGGGAGTTGCTGGCGTCGACGTTCACGGGCGAGATCGGACAGCTGACCGCCAGCGCCATTCGGGCGCTGGAGGACGAGCGCGGGCGCGAAGCGCTGACGTTTCTCCAGCGCGCCGAGGAGGTCCTGAGCTGCGTCCCGGTGGATGGCCTTTCGTCCAAGCGCCGGGAGGAGGCGAACCGTCGCCTCTGGTGGGGTTACACCAAGCTCGGGATGCGGCGCGTGGAGGCGAAGGAGTACGAGGACGCCGTCGAGCCGCTCTTCCACGCGCTTAAGATGGCAGAGGCCAGCCCCGAGCGCCAGCAGGAGACGCGGGAGGCGATCGTGCGGGCTTTCGTGGGCGTCGCCGAAGCCCGGGCCGCGGCCATCACCCAGCTGCTCCGGGATCGCAAGCGGAGCGCCGCGCGGGAGGTCGGTGAGCGGCTCAGGGCGTTGATGCGAGAGGGCCTCGAGCGAGGGCTAACCCAGCAGGAGCTGTCACCGGCCTTCGCCAAGGTCCGCCGGGTCCTGGAGTCACTCGAGCAGGGAACGGGCGCCTAAGGCGATTCCTCGACCAGCTCCAGCACGTTGCCGTCGGGGTCTTTGACGAAGACCCGACGTGGCCGGCCCGGTGTCGGCTTCGATTGTCTCGTGGGCACCCCAGCCGCCTTCAGCCTCGCCGTGAGGGATTCCCATCCCTCGATCCCAAGGGCCAGGTGACGCACCCTGCCGGCGAAGGGCCCGTCGGCCTCTCCGGCAGCCTGCCCCTCGGGCGGGACCATCAGGTGAAGCTGACACGCTCCGATGCGGTACCAGATCCCGGGAAACTCCAGCTCGGGGCGGACGATTTCCTCGAGCCCCAGGAGCTCAGAATAGAAGCGGCGGGCCCGCGTGAGCTCCCTGACGGTGATGCCCGCGTGCAGGTACGAGACGACGGATGCCATGTGGAGACTCGCTCAGGGCTCGAGGCTTCGGCGGCGGATCTCTTCGAAGATCGTCTCCGGCATGGACAAGAAGGTTCTGACGACGTCCGGGTCGAAGTGGGTTCCAGCGCACCGCTCGATCTCCCTCCGGGCCGCTTCGTGGGAAATGGCTCTTGAGTAGGGGCGGTCGAACGTCATCGCGTCGAAGGCGTCGGCGACGGCGAAGATCCGGGCACCCAGCGGGATCGCTTCCCCTCGGAGCCCGAGGGGATATCCCGTACCATCCCATTTTTCGTGGTGGTGGTAGACGATCGGCACGGCGGCGCGCAGGAAGGGGATCCGCTCGATCAGGCGCCGGCCCACCTCGGGGTGGGTGCGCATGACGATCCACTCCTCCGGCGTCAGCGGGCCGGGCTTGAGCAGGATCGCGTCGGGGATGCCGATCTTCCCGATGTCGTGGAGCAGGACGCCGTGCTCGATATCCTTGACGTCGCGCTCGGGGAGGCCGTGCAGACGCGCGATGGTCTGCACGTACCCGTGGACGCGGCGGGAATGGGCTTCGGTGCCCACGTCTCGAGTGTCGAGCGCGGATCCCAGCGCCTCCAGGGTCGCCCGGTAGGTGTCCTGCAGCTCCCGCAGCGTGAGCGCGAGGTCGCGCGTGGCCTCCTCGACGCGCCGCTCCAGCGTCGCCTGATACTCGCGCCGCTCGATGAGGAGCTGGCGGCGCTCGACGGCGCGGTCGGCCGCGATCAGCAGTTCGTCCACGTTGACGGGCTTGATGATGAAATCGTGCGCGCCGACCTTGAGGCTTTCGATGGCGATCTTGACATCCCCCACGCCCGTCAGCATGATCACGGCGGCGTCGGGATCGATGTCGCGGATCGCCTTGAGGAACTCGAGGCCGTCCATGACCGGCATCTTGACGTCGGTGACGGTCAACGGTGGCCGCGTCAGCTGGAACGTGTCGAGGCCTTCCCGACCGTCCGTCGCGATCTCGCATTTGAAGCCGTTGGACAGAAATATTTCGTGCAGCACCTCGCGGACCTGGCGGTCGTCGTCAACGATCAGGACGTGCTTGGCGCCGTTTGCCATGGCTAGTGCACCCGTTCGCGGGATTCCGGGGTCCTGGAGTCCGAGCTCGCCTCGTATCCTTCCACGCGGTTCTTCCCCCCCCGCTTGGCGGCGTAGAGAGCCTCGTCGGCCGCGCGGATCAGGTCTTCCGTCGTGGGGGCGACATCCTCGGGTAGAGCGGCGACGCCGAAGCTGGCCGTCACGCGGCGGCCGTGCGAGAAGGGATGCGTGGCGAGCACCTGGCGGATCCGGTCGGCGTACAGGAGCGCGCCTCCCTTGGAGGTCTCCACGAGGAGGACCGCGAACTCGTCGCCGCCGTACCGGCAGAGGACGTTGATGCCCCGGGAGTGTTTGAGCAGGATGGCGGCCACCTCGCGCAGGGTGTCGTCCCCGACGGCGTGGCCCAGCTCGTCGTTGATGACCTTGTACTCGTCCAGGTCCATGAGCACCACGGAGACGGGGTGATTGAACCGCCGGCACCGGCTGACCTCCTCCTCCAACCGGATCGAGAAGAAGCGCCGGTTGTACAGCCCCGTCACCTCATCCTTGAAGGAGAACTCCTTGAGCCGGGAGTTGGTCGCGTCCAGCTCCTTGTAGGCGCTGTCCAGGCGCGCGGCGAAGGTGTTGATCTCGGTGGACTGCGCCTCGATGGTATTCAGCATCCGCGAGAAGGACCCCACCAGGAGGCCGACCTCGTCCCGGCGGCCGTCCATTTTTTCGAATTGTTTGGAGGTCGAGATGAACTCGGCGGTCCGAGCGACCGCTGTCGCCACGTCCCAGATCAGGTACGCTCCGGCCGCGATCAGGAGGCTGACGAGGATGATGAGCACCGGCAGACCCGCGAGCAGGAAGCGGTGGGCGACCGGGTCCAGGAGGGGCACGATCTGGGCGTACAGCACATAGGTGAGAATCAGGAGGGGAACGGGCGAACAGAGCACCAGCGCTAGCAGGAGCTTTCGCCGGACCCGATGCCCGGCGAAGGCGACGTCTAGGCTCTCTTTCTTCGTCTGGGAGTTCGCCACGGCGTTACGTCCCGACGATCAGGTCCACGATTCTCCGGAGCTTCAGCAGGTCGAGCGGCTTTTGGAGGACCGTGAAGGGACCGATTTCGAGGACCTTCAGCATCAAGTCGCTCTCCGGATA
>OBEQ011314668.1_pt1 | contig 18495 bp, 10 predicted proteins | sample 1670901 | NCBI WGS metagenome assembly OBEQ01 (sample SAMEA104232315, study PRJEB22302) | groundwater metagenome | biome: forest; feature: aquifer; material: groundwater | place: USA | collected 2011-08-07 | depth 5.4 m
ACCCGCAAGGGTATCGAGGGTTCGAATCCTCCCCCCTCCGCCATGATCTTTAATGTCAATTTTTTCGAGCGAATTTGGGAGAGGTGCCGGAGCGGTCGAACGGAGCCGCCTGCTAAGCGGTTGTTCTGGTAAAACGGAACCCTGGGTTCGAATCCCAGCCTCTCCGAGTTATTCTTAAGTCAGACAAGTGGACTCATGCTTTCAAAACAGAATAGGCAAAACCACGCCGTTTTTTTAGACAGGGACGGGGTCATCAATCCGCTCGTTTGGAATTTGCGCTATCAGACTTACGATTCGCCCCACGTTCCGGAAGAAATCAGTCTTTTGCCGGGTGTCGCGGAATCTATTGTGCTTCTTGAAAAGGCTGAGTATTTTTTGATTGTAGTTTCCAATCAACCCAGCGCCGCGAAGGGTAAGTGCAGTCTTGCGGACTTGAAAGCGGTTCACGAGCAGCTTGAACGGCTTATTTTCGAAAAAACAAATCTCAAGCTTAAAGATTATTTCTATTGCTATCATCATCCTGAATCCGTGGATCCAGGTTTGAAGAAGAGATGTTTATGCCGGAAACCCGGAAATGAGCTGTTTAAAATTGCCGCTAAAAAGTACAATATCGACATGGCTTCGTCATGGATGGTGGGGGACCGGGACGTTGATATTGCGGCCGGAAAGAATTCAAAAACACGGACGATTCTGCTAGACTATCCCTGTTCCAAAGATCAACGGCAGAAAAATGAGGCTGATTTTTTAGCGCAAGATCTTAAAAGTGCCGTGGAGATTATTCTTGGATCTTGAGAAAGGAAATAAAACTGCTCGTCTTCAAATCGGCTTTTAGTTTCTTAAAGCGCCTTTACGTTCAACGCTCTCTTATTTGGACACTTTCCGTTCGCGCGCTCCAGGCAAGGTATGCAGGGACCTTCGCGGGGATGATTTGGACGGTTATCAACCCGCTGGTGACGATTCTGGTGTACTGGTTCGTATTCTCCGTGGGGTTTCATGTGAAACCCTTAGGAGGTGTTCCGTTTATCGTTGTCTTTTTATGCGGTTTTATTCCGTGGACTTTATTTGGCGAAACACTCATGATCAACGCCAATGCGATCACCTCCAACGCGAATTTGGTGAAAAAAACTGTTTTTCCTACCGAAATTTTGCCTGTGGTAAATCTTGTCGCAAGTTTTGCCACTCATGCTGTGATGATTCTTGTCCTAGTAGGCCTTCTTATTCTGAACGGCATCCCGCTTTCATTTTCTACATTTCAATTTCTCTATTATTTTGCCGGTTTATCTTTATTCAGCCTGGGTTTAAGCTGGATTTTTTCCGCCCTCAATGTTTTTTACAAAGACGTCGCGCCGATGATCGGTGTGATTTTGAATGTTTGGTTTTGGATGACTCCGATTACCTGGATGCTCGATATGCTTCCGCTTAGATGGCAGTTCATCATCAAGCTGAATCCGGTGTATTATCTCGTGGAAGGATACCGATCTTCATTCATTTACCATTCACCGCACGGTCACTTGGCCGGTATTTATTTTTGGACCATTTGTTCAGTCACGGTAGTTCTGGGGGCGCTTATTTTTAAAAAGTTAAAGCCGGAGTTTGCCGATGTCCTTTGAAACAGACGGATCCGCGATCTCGGTCGCCCATGTCTCTAAAAAATACAAACTCTTTAAATCTCCGCAAGAACGGGTTCGTGAAGCACTGCATCCCTTTAAGAAAAAGTACCACCGCGAATTTTGGGCACTCAGTGATATCAACCTTGAAATCCCGAGCGGCCGTACCTTCGGCATCATCGGCAGAAACGGTTCCGGCAAGTCAACGCTTCTTCAAATCATTTCAGGTGTTTTACAGCCTACCGCTGGCGCTGTGAGAGTCCATGGGAGGATTTCGTCGATACTGGAACTGGGGGCGGGGTTTAATCCTGAGTTTACAGGCCGTGAAAATGTTTTTGTTAACGGCGCCCTCATGGGCTTTTCAAAAAACGAGATGAAAAAACGGATGCCGCTCATCGAGACCTTTGCAGACATCGGCGAATTCATCGACCAGCCCGTTAAGATCTACTCTTCAGGCATGTTTGTGCGGCTTGCGTTTGCGGCCGCGATTCATGTGGATCCCGACGTGCTTATCATTGACGAAGCGCTTGCGGTGGGAGACGCCAAATTTCAGCACAAATGTTACCAGAAATTTAGAGAGTATCAAAACCAGGGCAAAACCATACTCTTTGTCACTCACGATATAGGAGCCATTGTGAAACACTGTCAGCAGACTTTGCTGCTTGAAAAAGGGCAGATTATTTTCAGCGGAGAACCCAAAGAAGCGGTGCATCGCTATTTGGATCTTTTGGAAGAAAGACCCTGCTCTCAACCGACTCAGAAAAAATCTTTGCCGTCCGATGAACGTGATCGTTCGATGACGGATAAAGCAGTTGAACCGGAATCGGAATTGGGCCGGTTTTTGAATGTCCATCCCGATTCGGATCAATGTTTCACCAGAAAAAATTATAATAAAAATGAATATGCTCAAAGAAACCCAGCCGCGGAATTGATCGATTACTTGGTTGTGGCTGATGAAATAACAGATCCGTTGATTGTCAGTTCTGGCGTCGGACTGGATGTCTACCTGAAGGCCAGGTTTCATGAATCTGTTGAAAGTCCTTTGTTTGGTTTAGCGGTGAAGACAGTGGACGGGGTGCTTCTTTATGCGCTCAATTCGTTTCATAATAAAACATTTCTTCCGCCCGCCCAGCCATCGGACGTGATCATTTTTCGTTTTTCCTTGAAATTAAAATTAGCGCCGGGGGACTATTTTTTCGATATTGGGATCGACCAAAGAATCAGCGCGACCGAATATGCCTGTTTGGAAAGGCGCAACAGCCTCATTCACCTGCACGTCATGCAAAAAACAATCTTCCATGGTTTGGCCGATTTGGAAGCGGACTGTCAGGAAGTTCAGAGAATCCATTCAGCGGTCAGCGTTCATTCTTCGAGGGACGAATAAATGGCACGAGACCCTCTCATTGAAGAAGCCAGAGAGCACTATCAAAAAATAACCAGACTTTACGAAGAGACCGGTTACAAGCAATCTTACGCCTTAAATCCGTGGTGGTCCGGCGAAAACATGAAAAATATGCTCGATATCATCCATGGCAGTTCAAATGCGCAGGAAGCGATCCATGCGATTCAAAAGACATGGCTTTTCTCCGTCAATTCTGCGGAACCCGTAAAAGAAAGGGCAGTGGACTGGCTGCTGGATAATCAAAAAAAGAATGGCCTGGATATTTTCAAAATACCTGAGACGATTCAAGAGTCAAGCTTTTCTAACCCGCAGAACAATGTGGTGCGCGGTGAAAGAAAGTTCACGCCCGATTTTTTGAGAATGGTCAGTATAGTCCACGACATTCAAAAGCATTGCCAGCTTCCGGAAAAAAGATTCAGCGTTTTTGAATTAGGAGCAGGATGCGGTCACCTGGCCTGCACTTTTAAATTATTAGCTCCTCATTGCTCCTATGTCATCGTAGATTTACCGGAAACTCTATTTTTTTCGTATCTTTTTCTAAGGCTCAATTTTCCCAAAGCGAAGTTTCTATACGTTACAGATAAAAACCAAATCAAACCAGGAGACCTCGAAAAGGCCGATTTTACTTTTATCCCGACTCTTTTGTCGAATGTGGTAGTGGGTCACCCTTTTCACTTGTTTATCAACACAGCCTCTTTAGGCGAAATGCCCAATTCCGTTATCCGGCATTGGATGGACTTTTTGCAGAATCATCTCAAAGTAAGATTTATCTTTACTCTCAATCGTTACCTCAATACGATCATTCCCATTTCTCATCAGTACCGCTTGGAAGAAAATGAATGCTCGGTCTTATATGACCCCCATTGGCGGATGCTGAAATGGGAGCTTGAGCCTCCTTTTACGCGTTGTCCCTACGTGGATACGATCATAGCTCGTTATGTTGAAATCATTGCTGAGCGGGATTATTCGCCTTCTCCTGAAACAAAAAAAATAATGAGCCAACAATTGCTTAATGAAGTGAAAAATCAAGACTGGTTTCGTTTAGAAAAAAGTTTGGCGCCGGAGATGACCTGCCGGGATAATATCTTGGTTCATGATATGACGATAAACGGAACTTTGTTTAAGCTGTGGGAATCCATTCGTTTGGACGCCAATCTTTCCAATGTGGCGGTTTTGTTGAAATATTTAGACACCCTCCTCAGGGATCCCAGCAAAGAGTTTGAGGAAACCTTTTATTATGAAAAAATATTTGAAGTGCTCTTTCAAAAAAGAAAAAACCAAGAATGGCATGACGTTCGATTGCACATTATCGAAAAAAGGCAGAGCCGAAAGGAATTCCCCCTATTGCAGTACGACTCCCTTGTCAAGCTGATGGAAACACTGCCACCGATGATTGTTCAGGAAAATTACAAAGGGTTCAACATTGTGTTGTATAAAAGAACCTATTATGCGGTTGATCAAACGCTGAGTGAAATCGATTTTCATCGCCCCGACCTTGCGGAGATCATGGGTCAATATTGCCGGGACTCCCGGTGCCGGATCGGCGCTACCTTGGACCAAGTGAGAGAGGTCGTTGATCAAGTCATTTTGAATTACCCCCGGCTCGTCGAAAACGACTACAAAGGGTTTAATATTATTCTCATCGGAGAAATGTGTTATGCCATTGATCAGACATTGGGTGAGATTGATTTTGATCGCCCCGACCTTGCGGAGATCATGGGTCAATATTGCCGGGACTCCCGGTGCCGGGTCGGCCATACCTTGGACCAAGTAAAAGAGGCGGTTGATCAACTGATTCTGAATCGTCCGACAATCGTTGAAGAAAATTACAAAGGGTTCAACATCGTTTCTTATCAAGACCGGTATTATGCGCTTGCTCAAGTGTTAGGCCCCGTTGACTTAAAGCGTCCCGAGACAGAAGCGCTCCTCATGGAGCAGTGGCTCCGGGAATCAAAATGCGTTGCGAATGTGTCCCTGGATAAAGTTAAAAGAAGTATAGACGCTCTTGTTGTAGAAACAACCGCCGGCGGATTGAAAACAAAATAACGTGGACACCGTTTCTATTAAAGAAAAAAGCTCTCAAGAAGAAATAAAAGCTCCGGTCAAACTGAACGTGATCTTTGACTCCAAAGACTCACTTGCGGTTTCAAAGCCCGTTGTCAGTATTGTACTGTTAGACTGGTCCTGCCGAGAAAGTTTTCATTCGATTCATTATCTCAACGTACAGACCGTTCCGCGGCATCAATATGAACTCATTTGGATTGAATATTATCAAAGAAAATCCTCAGGGATTGAGAACCACTTGCAGCAATCCCAGGCGATCAACAAACCCCCTGTGATCGATCAATGGATTGTTATGGGCATGCCTCCCCAGGATATCTATTACCACAAACATTTGATGTACAACATCGGCATTGTCCGAAGCCGGGGTGACATTGTCGTCATTTGTGATTCGGACGCTATTTTTAAGCCCACTTTTGTTGAAACCATTATTCGCTCGTTTCAAGAGAACCCAAAAATAGTGCTGCATCTGGATGAGGTGCGTAACGTCAACCAAAAGTATTACCCTTTTTGTTATCCTTCCATTGAAGAGGTTTTAGAGGACGGCTGTATCAATTGGAAAAATGGAAAAACCACGGGTTTACACGATGAGATCGAGCCCATCCATACGCGTAATTATGGAGCTTGCATGGCGGCTTGCCGCGCGGACTTGGTTGCCATCGGCGGCGCGGATGAGCACCTCGATTATTTAGGACACATTTGCGGGCCTTATGAGATGACTTTTCGGCTGGCCAATTACGGTCGTGAAGAAGTGTGGCATCAGAAAGAGTTTTTATATCACACTTGGCATCCCGGTACGGACGGCATCAATAACTTTATGGGTCCTCACGACGGCAGGAATATTTCTACCACGGCACTAGAAGTATTGCGTTCCAAACGCATCCTGCCTTTAGTGGAAAATCCGGCTGTGCAAGCACTTCGCAAAAAGCAAAATCTCGGCCCGGAAGAGCTCGATTGTCTGCTTGTTCCCGAATCCTATTGCGAACAATGGAGCTTTGAAACCATTTCTCAAATGAAAAAATTCAAACTGTGGCATAAACATGAGCTGGTGGGCTCACACAAGAATTTTAATCTTATCCACTACAAAGAAAAAATTTACGCGGTGCCTCAATGGATGGGACCGATCAATTTGGGCGAGGAAGAGGAAGAAGTCGAAAGACACCCCATCATTATGGTGGGAGAGACAAAACAAGACCTCAAAAAGCAGATTGATCATTTCCCCCAATCCTGGTTTACGCCCAAGATGATGGGAGAATACAAAGGCTGCAATTTAGTCCGTTACGGCCGGTTGATTTATGGCGTGCCGCAGACGTTAGGCCCCATTAACTTTAAGCGGCGAAAAGAACGGCGTCTTTTGGCGGCGTTGTGTGATTATTCAGTAGAAGACGTCAAGAATCTTATCGACAAAACCGATTTGTCGGCCTTTGTTAAGATGTCCTTAGGCTCTTATCGCGGCTACGATCTGATTCGTTATCGGGGACAAGTCTATGGTATTCCTCAACACTTGAAAGAGGTAGACCTTTACCAAGAAGATGAGCGAAAGCCCGAAAGCATCTTATTTAACGAAAGTCTTGAAGAAGTAAAGCTGCTCATCAACTTACATCATGAAATGTCGGAAATCTTATCCAAGGAAAAACGTCCAGCGGGGAATACACCTTTTCTACTGCCTCGGCTGGTAGGTCATTACAAGGGTTTCAACCTTGTCTACTACGGGTCTCAATTTTACGGTGTTCCTCTGTCCATGGGCTCGGTAGACCTGAGTCAAGAAAATGTACTGAGTGCCAAAGAAGTTCTTTCAGCTCCTCTTTTAAAGGAATTAAAACGAGAGATCGATGAGCGGATAAGACTGAGTAAAGAACCAGTCACCATTATCAGTGCTTACAAGAGGTACAATCTGTTGTCGTTTGCAGGCCAGTTTTATGCCGCACCACAAAGGTTAGGGGCAATTGATCTTACCGTCCGAGGCGATCGCCAGCGGCCAGGAATTTTATGTGACAGCAGCCTTAAAAATCTCAAGCTGAAAATCAAACAGCTTGAACAGGCGGTGAAAATTGAATTCGGGGGTTGGCTGCCTTGTTTTCGCCACTTTGGCAACTGTGGTATGCACCCGCAGTTTGCTCATACAAAAACGTCGCCTCTAGGTTACCAGTTTGTTCGGTCGGAACGGAATTTATCTTTGAAATACACGTGGCGATGGAAACTTCCGCTGGCTCTAGTGCGGGCTTTCCCAATTGCTTGGTCCGTGCTGATCTTCTTTTTGCGTTGTTGGTTGACCGGCGCCAAGCCCATCCATATTTTTAAATTTCTTTATACCCGGGATTGGCGGTCACAGTTTTTGATCCCTGCTCGATCAAAGCTTGTTTTTCTCCCCAGCGTGCCCTTCACATACAATCAGTGCCCATGGGTTTTGGAACTCGAAGATACGATTTCACTTTTTTTCCCTTTTCTTGACAATGGAAACACTGTTAAATGGGATCCCAATACTTTTCCGTACATGGCGATTTACAAAACTCTGCTTGAAAGTAAATCGTGCCGCGGCATTGTGACTCATGTTCGCTCCACCGCGGAGAATTTACCGAGATTGCTTAAAAGCGGGCGTCTTGCGAAAAAAATCACTTATGTCCCTCTGGGTATCTCCGTCCCGTCTTCTTTTCGAAAACCTAAACGAAAAAATGGGGAACTTTATCTTCTCTTTAACAATTCTTTCCATCAGGATCCCAACAGTTTCTATTCGCGGGGCGGCTTGGATGTGTTGCGTGCTTTCTACACGCTTCAAAAAAAATACTCCCACATTAAGTTGATTTTCCGTTCGGGACTTCCTGACAATTTAAATTCTTCGTACTTGAAAATTCTGCGTTCTCAAGGCGTTTATCATATCGAGCGTTTTTTGGGTTATAAACAATGGGAATTGGTCATGTCTCAGGCTGATATTTATGTTTTGCCCTCGGATCGAATCCACGTGGTCTCGCTGCTGCAGGCGATGGCCTATCGCATGGCGCTTGTCACTACCGACGGTTGGGCCATTCAAGAATACATTGAGCATGGACGGAATGGGTTGATTGTCAAGGGCCGGTACGGAAAAGTGACTTGGATGGAGCAAGAGACGGGGGTTTTACGTGAAAACCATGAAGTCATGCGGACTTCCGATCCTGAAATCGTGAATGGGCTGGTCTCGGCCTTGTCATTATTGATTGAAAACAAAGAGCTGCGCGAGCGGCTTGCCGACAATGCAAGACGCGATGTGGAAACAAAGTTTAATCTCGATAATTGGAACCAGGGCTTAAAACAAGCCTTCGACCAAGCCTTGGGTAAAAGAAATTAAATGAAAGTCCTCAACTATGAACGGATCTTGAAAAGTATTCCGCGTTCAAGGATTTCGCCTCGCAACCGCATTCAGATTCATAAAGAACACGTTCCGCCTGTTCGTCCGAAAGTTTCCATCGTTCTCTTGGATTGGACCTGCAGGGAGCGTTTCAATACATTAGATTGGCTGTTAAAACAGAACGTCTCTAAAGATTTGTATGAATTGATTTGGGTGGAGCTGTATGAACGAGTCGTGCCAGAGGTACTGGAAAAAGCCGACACGGTCATCGCCTGTCATCAAAAGGGTATGTATCATAAACATGAGGGTTACAACCAAGGACTCTTGTATTCCCATGGAGAGATCGTGACGATTTGTGACAGCGATGCCGTTTTTCCGGGTGATTTCATTTCTTCGGTCCTGCGATCTTTTGACGCCACTCGAAACAACCCTCCCAGACCTTTGGTCTTAATGCATCATGAATTAAGAACCTCTTTATTCTATCCGGCTGATTTAAAAGAGGCCGAACAGTTAAAAGAAGCCCGTTGGGGATGGTGGCCGCTCAATCCCAATGCAGGCGCCTGCCTGTCCATTCGCAGGCAAGATGCCATACAGTTTGGAGGCTTTGACGAACATCCCTCATTCCGGGGTTATTTGTGCGGGCCCTATGAATTGGGCTGGCGTCTTGTCAATGCCGGCGTGCCTGAAGTCTGGCATGATCTTTCGGTGGTGTTGTGGCATTTTGCGCACCCTGATCCTGTCGGAGTCAATGGTTTGAAGCCGGTGCTTAAAAATATGATCGAAAATACTTACCCTCATGTGGATCTTCATGCCCTTAGGGCTGTGGAAGCTTTTTCAACGGGGCGGTTTCAACCTCTGAAAGAAAATCCGAAAATTTTTAAGATGCGGATGAGTGAACGTCAAATTGGAACGGATTTTGAAAAAAAGTACGCCGACATGACGGGCCAGAAAGGGTTTTCCAGATGGCTTGTGTTTTGCCTTCATGTGGAAATGGTTTTGGATGTCGTTTGGACTCTGCTTCTCAACAGGAGCCTGGCGTTTGTTCGCGCCGTGGTTCGCGGTTTGTTGGGCGAGCGCGGCGTGTCGTATTTACGCAAGTTTAAACGGCGTTTCCAAAAAAGTGAGACTCAAAATCCGAACGAGCCCGTTTTATTAGAAGCTTATGAACACTTTAATTTAGTGCAGTATCGGGACGTGATTTACGGCGTGCCCCAATCCTTGGGGGCCGTCAACTTTCACGATCAAAGCCAGCGGTCCCATCCTGCTATAGTTCCGGGTGATTCGATAGAAAAAGTAAAAGAGCAGATCGAAGACGTAAAACAATTGAATTAATAAAAAATGCCCATCGTTACCGGAAAATCAAAACTCCCTGTATGGCAGAATTCAACAGGGGAGTGGATTTTATCTCTCTTTTTTTTCTTTTCGCTGGGTTACTTTCTGTGGCGTGCCTCTTGTCCTTTTATCGTATGGGATGACACCTCAAGCGCCTCTTTTAATGCGTTTGTGGCCCATCGGCACTACTCCTTTTTAACGCCTCATTTTCTGATCGTTGCGTTCAAAGGAGTCTTCAGTCAAATCCAGGGCGATGGTTATCGTCCTTTAAGTGAACTCATCCGGCTCACCGGCGCGTCTTATTTTGTGGAATCCGGACGCAGTCCCGTTCCTTTCATTGGTTTCAATGCCGTTGTCATGGGATCGCTCAGCGCGGCCTATTTTTCTTTAGCCGGACGTTTTTTAAAGTCTAACCAGGCGGCTTTATTCGCCGTTTTTCTGTTTTTGTTTTCAACACCCGTTCTCAGTGCTTCGTTGGTTACTTTTTCAGGTATTCAAGCCCTTGTGCCGCTGGTTATTACCACCGGCCTGGTGTGTTATTTTCAAATTACAGACAACCGGCCTTACAAGCGGTTTTGGTTTATTTTACTGCTTGGTCTTTTTTTGATTGCCCCGTGGGTGAGGGAGTTTGCGGGACTCCTGCCGCTTCTTATCATTATTTTGGAGCTGGAACGTGCGAAAAAACTCACCTGGATCATGGGATTGGGCGTTGTTTTTTTTCTTCACGCGTTATTTCCGACGGCCTTGATGCACTGGCTAGCGTTTCCCAATTTAGATATTCGGCCTGTTTTTGCAATGGGCAATCTCGGCGCTTTTTTATCTAAAGGAACTCAGAACAACCCGCATTTGCATTGGAGAATATTTTTGGATGTAGTGAGCGTCTATCCGCCTACTCTTTTTGTATTGGCTTTTTTGGCTTGTTTTGTAAAGGGAGCTGAATCTGTGAAAGAAAGGGTTGTTGAGCGGCGCAATACACGTTTTCTTTTGATATTTTTTGTGCTTTCTTTCTTACCCTTTCTAAAGCTCTTCAACGAACAAGTCCACTTGTCTTATTCACTGGTCCCGCTCTCGATTCTTTTGGCCATCGCGGTTGAAAAATGGGTTCTATTTTTATCTGAAAAACCTGTGAAATTTGCTTGGCGTTTTGCTTTTCTTGCAGTACTGGGTGTGATTATAGCGGATCATACGCTGAATGTTTATGCGGTTCGTCAAGCTACACGAGAGATATATGATGGCGTGTTTAAAATGGCCGACTGGTTCAAAACATCCACACCCCTGGGGACAATCGTCATTACCAATGCCCATCATCTGGAAGACATTCGTTACTATTCTCAAGGACATATTGAACCCTGGGGTGCGCCGGGGGGGATCCCCGACCAAACAAGATGGATGCACAATACGTCTGATTTACAAAAATTGCTGGACGAACGCGGCCATCAACCCGTTTATTTTTTCGATGTAGAGATAAAAAACCGGAAAGGACAGCGCGGAGAAGAACGTGTGCACTATTATGCCAAGCGGGGTGTTGTGGACACCGAGGATCTAGGCGTTGTCCATACGACAAGTTTTCGCTATCCTTACCTTGATCCGCTAAAAATGTTGATTCCTGTTGAGGAGACCCCATGGCCTGGGCCACCCGATTTAGAATTTGATTTCTATAGAGGGCCGGCTCTTGATGGAACGCCATTCTTAAGAGAAGTGTACGCGGAGTATCATGTTTACAAAGTTGTCGGGAAAAAAGTCAGGAGCTCACCAGCCTTTCAGTCAAAATCTTCTTTAAAATTTCCCCAGCTTGTGGAAGAAAATTACAAAGGTTTTAATCTGATCTCATTTCAGAACCGAATCTACGCCATTTTACAGTCGGACGGGGCTTTTGACATTGAAAAATTTAAGGCCGGAGGATACCGCCATGGTTTTGAAGCCTCTGACATTGCCGGAGTCAAAAGGCAAATGGATACGTTGACGCTTCCCGTGAACCCTCCCGTGCCCAAGCTCGTCGAAGAAAATTATCATCATTTCAATATTATTTCTTTTGACAACCAGATGTACGCTATCCTTCAGTCTGAAGGAGCATTTGATATCGCTCGTGTCGAAAAGGGAGGCTACAGCCGCCTGTTTAAGGGAGTTAACGTGGAAGAAGTCAAACGTACGATTGATAAGGCATTATGAAAATCGAATCCGCCCTCACGCCAAGCGCTTCTCTGATTCAGAAGGATGCACAGGGTTACTTTTGGGTGTGTTTTGGTTTGTTTTGCCTTATATTTTTCGCAATCTATCTTCCGATCATTGTGTTGCCTGTACTCACCGGGGATGATTTTAACTATTACATTTATTGGAATAGGGTTTTAGAAAAATGTCCTAGCTGCTGGACGTTTCATACTCATCATTGGCTGGCCGATAGTTTTTTGTTCATGGGCCGCCCTTTTGCTAACCCCCTGCATTGCTTTACTCTAAGACAGATCCGTGATCTTTCTCATTATCCCTTGATGCGGTCGGTTTCGGTCGTGTTGGCCGCTTTCATGGCCGCACTCTTTGCTTTAAGACTTCACGGCCGGTTCAAAATGGAAAAACGTCTTTCTTTTTTAACAAGTTTTCTCATTTTTACTCTGCCCGGGATGATGTTTTATGTCACTTATTACAGTTTTTCGCTGTCGTTTCTCATAGCGCTTCTGTTGGCCGCCATGAGCGTCGAGTCCATTGAAAGAATTCAGTTTGAAAAAGGCCGGCTGACAAACACGGTCAATATTCGTTCGGTTTTTTTCTTTCTTCTATCTTGGGCCGCCCTAGTTACGAGTTTGCTTATCTATCAGCCTTCAGCCGTATTTTTTGTAACTTACACAGCCACTTGGTTTCTTTTCACAACGGCGGAAGAATGGCCCAAAGCAAGGCGGGCATTGATTCGCAATCTGGGATTTTTTATTTTTTCCGTGACGGGTTATTTTGTGTTATGTAAATTTATTTTACTCCCTTATTTTGCTTCACAACACCCTGTTTCTGCTAAAGATGTTTTGATCTCTGATTACCGGTTTTCTCTGGCTCATCATTTGTCCGACAAAATCGTACATTTTAAAAATATCACTCTGACCGCGATGAGTTTGTGGAACATGTTTCCTCATAAATCAATCGCTCGGTGGGTAGGAGGGATTTTAATTCTAGGCCTTTTGATAGCCGGTTTTAAACGGTGGAGAACGACCCGGCGTTTGTTGCCGGCATTGTGGTTTTACATTCAAGCAGGCATGAGTTTGATGATTCTTTGTCTATTGGCCAATGCTCAAAACTTTTCGTCCGGCGGGATCGTGAGCAATCGTCAAATTTTTCCTTATACGGCCCTCGTGGGGCTTTTCTTTTCGGCGAGTCTTATCCAGTTAGCTTCGCTTTGGAAAAAGCAGGCTCGGCAACTTTCTTTTTTGGCGCTGCTTTTTTTTTCGTTGGTCTCCGGTTTTTCGACTTACGATCGCGTTTTAAGGTGGATTACGGTCAATCATTATTTGGAAAATCGTTTTGTACAGCACAAACTGGCTTATTACATTAAACAACAAAATATTATTCCGGAAATGAAAAATCACGTTCATGTCGTCATGCCTCCTTGGGGAAAATCATTTATAGGATTGCCTTTTGGAGTCAACGATGAAATTTATTCTGCTTCGGCGCGCGTGGATAAAGTACCGGGTCTGATTCATTTTAACTTGGTGCAGTTAGGACTCAAATTAGACGAAGTGGCTATTCCGGATGAAGATTACGGTTTTGGCCCCCCGAAGGGGCAGTCTCTTCAATTAGAAGTAACCCGCAGTCCAGCGGTCCAGTACCAAGCGACTGTCATTAACATGAACGACTTATTGCTTGGATCGAAGAAAATAATTCTTCAGGACTTTTCGACGGTTTCTGTGGCCAGTGGTGAAATCGCCAAGATTACGGAATCCTCTTTCGGAACGGGTCATTACGGCGCGCGTGCTTTTGATGAAAGCACTTACCCCGATGATTTTTGGGAAGCGGGAAAATATCCCCAGTGGCTACAGGTGGAGTATTTGAATGAGAAAAAAATTAAGGGCTACATATTTGAGACGGGATTCTCTGCAGAAGACAGAATGCCTCAATCCTGGACGCTTGAAGGTTCTACTGACGCGCTTCGCTGGGAGAAATTGGACGAGAGAAACAATGAAATGAATTGGCCGCCCGATGGAAAAAGAGTTTATTCCATCATGAAACCTTCTTTTTATCGTTTTTATCGTTTTGACTTTGTGAAGGGTAATGCTCCCAACATTATTCGAATCTATGAAATTAGAATGCTTGTTTAATTTATTTTCTATCAAATGAAAAACGAATATAAAAACTCAAGCGCTACGTTTCTGGCTTACTGGCTGCTTTTTGCCGTCACTTTCTTTGTGATGTATTACCCGCTATTGGTGTTTCAGTTTTTGACGGGTGATGATTTCAATTACTATTTTCATTGGAATCATCCGGCCGTGATGGAGAAATATCCGGGTTATTTCGTTTTGGGCACCGATCATTGGTTGACGGATTGCATTACATTGCTCGGCCGCCCCTTTGCCAACTGTTTTCATTGTTTGGCGGCAAGGCTCATGCGGGATCTTTCCCACTATACGCTCATGCGCTCTGTCCCGGTCGCATTGGCGTCTCTTTTGGCTTCCTTGTTTGCTCTAAGGCTCACCCATCGATTCAAAATGAAAAAAGAGCTGGCTTTTTTAACAAGTTTTCTTATTTTTACTCTGCCCGGGATGATGTTTTATGTAGTCTACTACAGTTTTTCTTTGTCTTGGATGGCTTCTCTTTTTTTGACGATGGCTTCCGTTGAACTGATCGAAAAAGTTTCTGTGAAAGAAGGTCTCGTTCAATCGATGTCTGATTTGCGCAGCCTTTTTCTTGCGCTGAGTTCAGGCCTTCTTTTAATCATCGCTTTACTGGTGTATCAGCCTACAGCCGTCTTTTTTGTGGTCTGTACGGCTCTGTGGCTTCTTTTTACACCTGCTTCCGATTGGATCCTGGCGCGCCGCTCACTGCTTCGCAATTTCTTTTTGTTTATCATGACGATCGTAACTTATTTTATTTTGTTTAAGTGCGTGTTGTTGCCTTTGTTTCAACACTCCCACCCTGATTCCACGCGTATTATTAATGCCGTCATGCCTCAATATCAATTTAGGTTGGGTGGGGGGTTTCTAGAAAAGATAATTCACTTAAGAAATGTGAATGTTTTAGCCTTGAGTTTATGGAACATGTTTCCCAATATGAAAATCGCCCAATCTGTACTGATTATTTTTGGGTTGAGTCTCATTTTAAAAACGTTCCAAGAAGTGAAAGCATGTTCTCAAGAAAAACAGTCGATTTTCCGGGTGATCCTGCGGAATGCTGAATTGGCGGCATTCATTTTTTCTCTCTGTCTTTTTGCCAATGTTCAAAATATTTCTCCCGGCGCTTTGGTTTTAAACCGTCAAGTTTTTCCTTATGCGGCACTTTGGGTTCTGTTTGTGGTTTGGTCCGTCATGAGGGTGGGAACGCTGTTAAAATCAAATCTGCGCAACCGAGTAGCGGGTTTTGTTTTATGTATTTTTGCCGTTACTTCCGGTTTTCTGACTTGCGATCGTGTTTTAAGATGGATTACTATCAATCACGTGGTAGAAAATCGTTTTATTCAATACCAGCTTGCTCAAAATATTAAAAACGGCCGCATCAGTTACAAAGAGGTCAACCGCATTCACGTCGTCATGCCTCCGTGGGGAAAATCATTTTTGGGATTGCCCTTCGGAGTCGGAGATGAGATTTATTCGGCCTCTGCGCGAGCGGATAAAGTACCGGGTTTAATCCATTTCAACTTGATGCAGTTGGGACTGGGATGGAATGATGTGAGCATTTTAAATGAGGGGACATGGAAAGATTCCGCCGCCGACCGAGATAAGATCAGATTTGAAGTCACGGCTTCGAATGCCTACCCACTAACGGCAAGCCCCGGCCAAGTTGTCATTGACATGAATGAGATCATGCCGCTCACCGTCCATCCTTTCCAATCTTCCTCAAGTCGATTGGGAGACGGTGAGCTTGTCCAGCTGAATGAATCCGTTCCGGGTCCGCATCCCGCTCGATATGCTTTTGATGGCAGTGTGGCGGCCGGAGATTACTGGGAAACGGGTCCTGTCCCGTTGTGGGTGCAAGTGAAGTACCCCCATGCGGTGGAAATTAAAAAATATGTTTTTCAATCGGGATACACAGCCCAAGAAAGAATGCCCAGGGCGTGGCAGCTTCAAGGTTCAAACGATGGCGTCCGCTGGGCGCTTTTAGATGAAAGGACTCATCAAACAGATTGGAAATCAAACATGTCGCGAAGTTATTCAGTTGCCGAACCATTTCCTTATTTGTTTTACCGTTTTACCTTTACGGAAGGAAATGATCCCATATTGATTCGAATCTATGAAATTACAATGTCTAAATAATCGATGGTGTGTTTACTTAAGAAAGGCCGACTGAAATGAACACTCAAGACACTGGTTTATCGACAAAAAAAATGTGGATTATCGCAGCATTATTTTCGATTTTTCTTTTTGAATGGTTTTTATTCCGCTCTTTTGTTTTGCGGGAACTGGCCTGGTCACCCTATATTCATGACGACGAAACATGGTACTTGCCGCAAAGTTATGAGGCTTTTGAATCTATCGTATTTCATCACATGGTTCCCAGGGGCACGGTTCATGCGCCGCATGGCATTTGGTTTTTCTTATCCTCAACATTGTTTTATTTTCTGTTTGGTCCGTCTCGGCTCACTGCTTTATCAGTCAATTTCTTTTATTATCTGTTATCTCAACTGGTTGTTTTTTTTGCCGCGCTTCGGTTGACCAAACGATTCTCATGGGCTTGGGTCGCCTTGGGCCTAAGCCTTGTTCTGCCGGGCCGAGAATTTTTTGCAACCATGACTTTCTTCTCCCACAGTTTCGTCGCGCATTCTCTGTTTTGGATTTGGATGTCGCTTGTCGTGGCCTCCAACTTTTTTTTAGATCGCACGCGGGCTTTGCTGGTGGGATTGGCAGCGAGCCTGGTGATTTTAGCCCGGTACTATTACGCCGCATTTGTCATTCCGATCTATGGCCTTACGTTTTTATTTTTCATTTTGTGTTGGTTCGTATGCCGAAACAAAAAAGGAAATAAAAATCTCACCCTTGACTATAAAAACCGATCGGTCAATCTCCTTCTTTCGGGGCTTGTACCGGTGGTGCTGCTCGGCCGTTTCCTTTGGATCATCCGTGAATCGCTTTACAACCATCACGTGGGGTCAGTGAGCAAGGTCAGTTACGAAATGGATTGGGTTTTTTGGGGATCCGGTGTGAAAACCCTTCAGGAAGCTTTGTGGTTTTATCCCAATAATGCGCTTCTTTACATGAGCCGGCCTTTTTTGTCACTAAGTTTTCTTTTGATTGTTTTGGTTTCAATCGCAGCGGTTTTGGGGCGTTGGAAATATAAAAAGACGGTGCCCGTGTCTTCTTTTTCTGGTTTAGATTGGAAAATAGCAGCTTTCTTTTTTATCACGGCGCTTCTTGTGCCGTACCTTTTGCTCACTCCCCGTGCGGTGAGACAAAGTCAGATAGCGGGTTGTTTTCATTCTTCTGTATTTTGGCTCATTCTTCTGGCGCTGATCGGTTTGGCAAGATGGGGCCGGTTGGATTCAGGCCGAGGCAAAACGTCCGCTGGTTTCATGCTATTGCTTCCGGCCGCAGTCTTGTTGAGCGGGGCTCTTTTTCAATTGGACCTGTATTCTAAACATGCGCGGCCCTTAAGCACGCCTGAGCTTCGCCAAGACATGACTCAAATCAATACCCTGTTTGATGATGTCAGTCAGCTCTGTAAAAAGAAAGATTGGCTCAAGCCCGCTATTTCTGTGGACAATTGGGTATGGTATATCTATGGGTGTGCGCTCAATTTGAAATCACTTCACTATGAACGTCACGGCGTACTGCTCGATATTCAACCAAGGCTAGGGCAGAGCTTGCTTCCTGTTGATGAAAAAACAGCCATGGGTGGAATTGCCGCCAGCGACATTGTCATCCTCGGAGCCCCTCAAAAGGGAATTTACCCCGTCGTGGATGACGCCACGAAAGCCAAGGTATGGGCTGTGGTGGAGAAGGAGTTTCAATTGCTGGGCACGTATCAGATCGAGGGTTCACAGATTCGCGTCTACTATAAAGATTCGCCGGAAGTGAGGGCTTCTTCATCCGGTGCAGGTCATGCCGGTTCCCGTGCTTTTGACGGCAGTGCGGCCCCTGATGATTTTTGGGAGGCTCCGGGCTATCCGCAATGGCTTCAAGTCAAGTTGCCCCAGAAAAAGAAAATCACAGGCTATGAATTACAATCCGGCTACACGGCTGTCGAACGAATGCCTTCGACTTGGCACGTAGAAGGTTCTGAAGATGCCATTCATTGGAGCGTGATCGATGAAAGAAATATCAAAGACGCTTGGAAGACGGATGAGACAAAAACCTTTACTTTGACTCGGCCCGTCACTTATCCTTATTACCGCTTTACGTTTTTGGGCGGAAAGGATCCGACTATTGTGCGAATTTACGAAATCGTGTTAAAAGAGTAACCGGGTTTAAGAAGCATGTCAAAATCCACCTCACCCACCCAACCCTTTTTATTATCCAATCATTTTTACTGGCTCCCATTTTTGTTATTGTTAGGCATGTTGTTTGTCCGTCTTTCTGACTATGAATCCCAGTGCATCCATCCCGAAGTGTATGCTCATATAGCCAATGCCATCCAAAATGGTGTTG
>OBEQ010452335.1_pt1 | contig 18490 bp, 19 predicted proteins | sample 1670901 | NCBI WGS metagenome assembly OBEQ01 (sample SAMEA104232315, study PRJEB22302) | groundwater metagenome | biome: forest; feature: aquifer; material: groundwater | place: USA | collected 2011-08-07 | depth 5.4 m
CAAGATGTTCAACTGACTTGCGGGTGTGCCATCTGGGTTCATTTCTTGGTACTGAATTGTAATTATCTTGTCAGTTATTGGATTAGGAACCGAGCCTTCGCTGAACGTTTCAATATCTAGGTAAAAATAAGCCATTGTTAATCAATAGCACATTAAAGGTTTTATAGCAAACCACTACTATTTTGTCGGATTACTTTAGTGGTTTGCTATAGGTGTTTAAGTTATTCGTATATGTTGTCGTGGTGGTCGAAGTCGTCGAAAGCAATGAAGTTTTCATCTTTGTAAACTCTAAACGTTAGAACAAAAGGCTTTATGTGTACGCGTTTAAATTCTTGCAGTGGAAAACGTAGGTTTTTATAAAATTCAATTGTTTCACTATCTCGCGAAATTACTTCGTTTATTTTTTTGAATATCCGCTCGCTTAGCGCTTTATCTCGCTTCACCAGCGTTTTGACTTTTGCTTCGAGTTCTTCAGATAGCTTATAGGTAAATGTCATTTAGCTCACTTCAAACAAGTCCTTAAGCTCCTGGTCGGTCATTGACTTGAACCCATATTTTTTCATGTGTTTATTATGAATTTCAAGTATTCGCTTAGCTGCGTCTTCCTTTACCTCTCTTTCTACAAAATCGTCGCCATACATATCTGCAAAGGTGCATAGTGCTTCTCCCTTGTCTTTCAAGCCATATTTTTCTTTTATTACGCCGAGTACGCGGTTTGTGTAATCATCTACGACTAGGTTAACGTTCACTTTTCCTTTCACCTTCTTTTCCATAACTTAGTTCACCTTAGTTAAACTTAGGCAAACTAAGCTTTATATGTTTTTACGATTTCGTTAATTTCCGTAGTTTCTTACTTTGTTTCAGTTTTTTAGCGTAACGCGTTGTTTAGTGGACAAATGGAAAAAACAGTTGCTTTTTTATGTAGCTATTTCGTTGTTCTGTTATGTTGAGTGATTTATCTGGTCGGTTTACTGCGCTGCGTAATGCTTTTACCGCTGGCAATATCGATGCGTTGAGGTTATTTGCAGCTGATTCGGCTAATAGCGCGCTTGAGTTCAATGATACTAAGTTTGTCAAGCTGAGTATTGTTTCTTATTCACTGGCGAAGTTGATGGACAAGCCTTACATTGTTAATAGTAACCGATGGAAGAAATTTTCTGTTAATTTAGTTCAACAGCTAACAGTGGGAGAAACGTGTAAAAGTGACGAGGTAGTTTGCGTTGATGTACTTAGTCAAGTTGTAGCTAGTGTTGAAACATTGAGTGATGATTTAGGCGGCTACGTGATGAGTGTCGTTGAAAAAGCTAAGGTGAAAGCCGCCACTCAAATATATGTCCACGGTGCTTCGGTTGGCCGTGCAATTGAATTAACTGGTGCTGATAGAAAAGAGTTTTTGAGCTATTTAGGTGGCACTAGATTGCCTGAAAAGTACGAAACAAAAACGGTTGCGCAGCGGTTTTCGTTTACAGATAAGTTGTTTAGTTAATTGATTGAGTTTAGTAATTGAGTTTACGTGGTTAAAATGACTAGGATAATTTGTGATAGCGGTCCATTGATTTCGTTTTCCGACACGTGTCTAGTTAATGTACTCAAATTTTTGAAGCAACGCGGTGCAGAATTTGTTATTCCTGGTTCAGTTCAGCGGGAGATTGTTGAAACGCCGTTGAAAATAAGACGATACGCGTTTTCAGCTGTTCGTTTGCATAAGTCAATTGATGATGGTGACTTGAAACTAGTTAATCCGAATGAAAACACAATTAATCAAATTGCTAGTGCGGCGAATAGTATTTTTTCAGTTAGGGGAAATACGTTGAAAATTTTACACGCTGGTGAAGCAGCTTGTTTGGCGGCGTATAAGCAATTCAAGTGCGATGCGCTGGCAATTGATGAGAAGACAACTCGGTTGTTAATTGAAGACCCGGCGTTGTTGCAAGAAAAAATGTTTGAAGAGTACGGTTCAAAAGTGGTTATGAATAAAAAAAGCTTAGACGCGTTTGCAATGTTGACAAGCGGTATTTCGATTATTCGTTCAACTGAGCTTCTTGCTGTTGCTGCTAAGCGTGGTTATTTCAATAGTTTCGGCGAACACAAAGATCAAGCGTTTTACACAGCTATTTATGCGTTGAAGCAAGCCGGGTGCAGTATATCTGAGAAAGAAGTAAGTGACTATCAAAAGCTAAAGTTCTAATTATTTTTTCTTTTTGAACTGTCTACTTTTTTTCTTTTGGGCTCAAAGACTTTTCTTTTTCGCAAAAAAGAAAAGGGTTTGATGGACTTGCCGGGAATCGAACCCGGAGTCTCCACCTTGCGGAGGCGGCGTCTTACCATTCGACTACAAGCCCTTAATTTTTGTAAATTGTTTAGTGTGAAATAGATTATAATCTCTTGTTGTTTTCACTAGGTAGTTTTAGTTTGTGTTGACGTGTAAAAATGGTCAATTAAAAAAATTGGGTTTAGCGTTTTTCTTGTGTCTTTGCAACCACTGCTACTATTGCGATTAGTAAGGCGAGGATCATTGCAATTTTCATTGTCAAGTTGGTTGATGCAATGACCAGTGCTGGAACTACAATGCTTTGTGGTCCGGTTGTGCCTTCTTGTGCTGTGAATTCAAGTTGAATTGTCTTGTTGCTTGTATCTTTTGCAGCTGGTTTTAAGTTTATTCTCACTTGAGTGCTTTTTCCAGCTTCTAGGGTTACGCTTGCTGGGCTTTGAGTGTAAACATAATCTAGATCGTTTATCAATGGAGCTGCTTGTGTAACTGTATTTCTGCCAGTGTTTGTCAACGTAACCAAGAAGTCTACGCTTGTTGTTTCGCCTGCTGAGTTTTTGTTTTCAATTATTTCATTTATTACAAATTCAAAAGCAACTGGTGAAGCTGTGATTGTCAATGGAACCGAAACAAATTCGTCGCCGCTTCTTGCAATTAAGTTTGTGCTAATTTGATCTGGTGCGTTTTGTGGTATTGTTAGTGTGATTGTAAATTCTTCACTTCCACCTGGAAGAATTGTGTTGCTTTCACTGCTAAACCAACTTGCATCTACGTTGTCAAGAGTAACTGAAACGTCTCTTAGTACATTTGTTCCAAGGTTTTCAACTGTCACGTTGAAATCACGCGTGATTCCTTTTGCGGTTTTGAACTCCGATTCGCTTGTTACTTTTAAGAGTGATTCGCCGGTTCTTCCAGTTGCGTATACTGTTGCGTTTAGTGCGATATTCTTTGAATACCGTGGCGCGTCGAGTCTAAGTTGAGCTATTCTTTGTCCAAGTGGAGTTGACAAGTCTGAAGTAATAGCGAGATTTATCGTTTGTGTTTCACCTGGGTTTAGCGTAACTGTTGATGGTTGTAATTGTATTGTAAGCTCTGGGTTTGGCGTAATTGACAACGCGTAGTCGTCTCTTACGCTTCCAGTGTTTGTTATGTTGATGAATGCGTTGGTTAGTCTGCTTCGTTCAATTACTAGGTTTGTTGGTGCGTCGACCTTAACGCTTTCAACTGCGTGTACTGTGAAGCAATAGTTTTTGTTTAGGAACGTGAATCCCTGGTAATTTCCGCGTAGTTTGTAAGTGTAGTTGTCAATTGGAGTTCGACTTGTTGGTGATATTTTTATCTGGAATTGCTTTTCTTCGCCGTTTAGCAGTGTTATCTTTGGCTCAGTTATTGAAACCGCGTTTTTCACAGTGGTTGTTCCGTCGATCGTTAAGTCAAATGGGCCAGTTACTTCTCCGTTGTTTTCAATTGAAAGTGGAATTGTAGTTGTGCTACCTGCGTCAACGGCAATGCAGACACCTTGAACTGGTGCATTGAGTAATTGTACGTCTAAGTGTGGCGCTTCAACTGTTATTGCTACGGGCAAAGATAAGTCGTAGCTGCAGCAGTTTCCTGCGTCTACTTTGTAGATCCAATTGTATGTTCCGCCTGGTGTTCCCGGTGGTAAGCGAACTTTTACGCTTACTTGTTTTGATTCTCCAGCTTGTAGTGCGATGTTTGAAGCTGATAGTGTTGTTGAGGTTTCAAATGGGTTAGTGTTTGTAGCTGAAATTCCAGCGTAGATTTTTTTGTTTAAATTATTCTTAAGTGAGATTGTAAATTCAACTAAGTCGCCTGGACGAGCATTTTGGCTATCGGTTGGTGTGATCCAAGCGGTTAATGGTTCAATTGCTCCGCCTTGTTGGCTTAATACATTTGTAGTAAATTGAAGTTGAGACGTGCAAGTCGGATTACTTGGGCCGGCGTTGAATGTAGCTGGGATTTGAAAAGAGCCAGACGCGGCTTTTGCTTGAACGTCAAGTGAAAAACTCTTTTGCTCTCCTGGGGCAATCAACGTGTTTTCGTTTATTCCAGTGAACGAACAATCTATTTCAAGTGGGTTACATTGTGCATTTGCTGTTATTCGTTGAGTCGTTGTACCTTGGTTAAATATATTTACTGTAAAGGAACCGCTTTCGCCAGTCAACAAAGTTAGGTTGTTGTTATAGTCGACATTGACTAAGCCGCACGTTGTAGAAACTGCATTTGCTGTATTTGCAGTAGCTATGAAGATAATGACAATAAAAGTAAAGAGAAAAAGTTCGAATAGATTATGTTTTGATTCCATATGTTAAGCCGCTCTGTATACGCTAATACTATGCTGTGTCTATTCTTTGTGTTTTTCTCGCTTTTTAATGATTGCCCGGCCGTCTATGAAGTTCTCTTTCTTCTTCCATAGCTTCGCTTCTCTTGCCTACGCGCCTTAATGCATCTATAAGTAATCCGCGTGTGTTTGTTTCGTTTGGGTTTAGTTCAATTGCTCGACGTATGTGTGGTAGCGCTTCGTTAATGCGATTCATGTTAAACAGTGTAAGCCCCAAGTTATATCGTGCGCTGAAATGTTCAATTTTTGACATGCCAATTTTTAGTTTTTCTAGTGCTTCTTCATGGCGGCCTAATGAATTTAGTGCGCTTCCCCAGTTGGTGTAGGCCGAAGGTTGTTCTGGATTTAGTCTTATAGCTCTTTCAAAATATCCAAGTGCTTCGTTGTGACGGCCAGATAGCGCCAGTGCACTTCCCCAATTATTTAATGCGCTAGCAATACTTGAATTTTTTCCGCCGAAATACCGCATTTGACCAGTAAAGTTACTTCTAGTTGCATTATCTCGTGGAACTATGCATCTTGCCAATGTGTGGAGTAGTAAGTTTGAATTTCCATGTGCTTCAACTAATTGGGTTACGTATTCGCTTAAAGTGGGAGTTCGCTTATTTTGGTATAATGCATTTGGATCAAGCACGTAAGTTTTGCCGTGTATTTTTACTGCCGCAGTTACATGCTCTGGCATGCATATAACTCCCATTTTGCTTTGAAGTTCTGGCAAAATCATAGTATGCACAATTGCACTTGAGACACATGATGCAACTATCTCGCCTTGTTCAATTTCAGCGTTGGTTTTAGCTATTTGTGGCGGCACGTGTCCAAAAGATTTTTGGAAGTTAACTATGGTATATCTACTTTGCCTTAAGCCAAAGTTATACGCGCCTACTGCGTCTTTTACTTCTTCGCTAGTTCGCCATGCTATTTCTCTTAGCACTCTAGGTACTTCGGCTTGTTCTTCTTTTGTTGGATGCTTTTGTTCAGCTAAATATCTTAATCGATCTAGTTTCCTAGCTACTTTTTTGCGAATGTGTGCATAAACTGGCGCTAGTTCTTGCGGCACGATTTCAAATCCATTACCCGTTATTCGTTTTTGCTTTTCTATCATTTTTATCTTCTATGTTGTTTCGTCGCCGTTTTTATAATCCCTTTACTTTACTGTTGTATGTCTCACAACGTCTGTTTTCTGTCTGTTGTTGTTCCTACGCTTAACGAAGAGTTGAATATCGGTAAAACATTGCATTATATTCGTGCTATTGATCCGTTGGCTGAGTTAATTGTAGTTGATGGTGGTTCAAAGGATAAAACCGTTCAAATAGCAAAGCAGTATGCTCACAAGGTGGTTGTTAAGAAGTTGCCTACAATTGGAGCTGCTCGTAACTACGGCGCAAAACTTGCAGGTGGCGAAGTTATTCTTTTTGTTGATGCTGATACGATTCCGCACATGGAGTTCTTTGAAAAAATCAGAATTATTTGTAGCCGTGACCACGGGGTGGTTGGCGCAGGTTGTTTGATAATGCCGCGCGGGTTAAATTTCTTCGAGTCGCTTTTCTTCTACTTCTTGAATTTCATCATCTACACATCAGTTAAATTACGTAAGCCAGTTATAGCAGGGAGTTGCGTTGCTTATCGACGCAAAGCTTTTTTGAAATCGGGCGGTTTCAACGAAGAAATGGCTGCTAGTGAAGATCAAGATTTTTGTCTTAAAATTGCAAAGCAAGGCGACGTAGTGTTTTTCCCGCGAATAGTTGCATATACTTCGTCGCGTAGACTCCGTGAGTTTGGATTTTTAGGTTTGTTGTGGGATTGGACTAAAACAACTGTTAACTTTGTCCTTGGGATAAAAACCAAAAGTTACCGGATGACGCATGAAGTACAGTGAACGATGTAGTTCGGTATATGTTGTGAATTTATGGTGCTTATGAAAACTATGCAATCTGCGAAATCTCCGAAGCCACTTGTTTCGGTTATAATTCCGGCGTTCAACGAAGAGAAACACTTAGCTAAGTCAATTGCGGCAATGCGCAGTAGTTTAGCTTATGCCAATATTCCTGGTGAGATTATAGTTGTTGATAATGAAAGCACAGATGAAACTTTGAAAATAGCAAAGAGATTTGCCGATCATGTTTGCACTGAAAAGAGACACGTGATTGCAAGTGTACGTAACACCGGCGCAGCACATAGCCGCGGCCGATTTTTGATTTTCACAGATGCAGATACATTTGTGCCGCTAAATTTAGTTAAGGAATTTGTAGCTGCGCTTAGTGGTAAAGCAGTTGTTGTTGGTTGTAATGTTATGCCTCATCCGTTGAAACCACTTGAGCGGCGTTTATTCAAGATTTTCAACTTAATGCTTCGTGTTTCAGTTCTTCATGGCGCGGCTTTTTCAGGCAACTGCGTGGGTTATCGAAAAGAAATTTTTAAAAAGTTAAATGGTTTTGACGAGCGTTGGGTAGCTAGCGAAGATCATGAATTGTCAAAACGAGCCGCTAAGCTTGGCAAGCCAGTATTTTTGAAACACTTAACGGTAACTACGTCTAATCGCCGAGTGCGCAAACTTGGGTTACCTGGACTCATTTTAGGTTGGTCAAAGACAACTATTTTGTACGTTTTAGGAATAAAAAGTAAACATTATCCAATTACGCGGTAGCAGTAAAACCATAATTTGCTAAACTATACCCTGTTAAACTATGCTCCACTAAACCTATTCTGTGGCGCGTTTCCACATTTTTCTAAATTCACGCAAAACCTCTGCAGGTTTTTTCATTTTTCCAATCTTTTTACTGCTAATTATTAGCTCATCTAACGAAAGTTGTTTCTTTCTAGGTTCTCTCAACGCTTTTTTATAAACCGCGATTGTCTCTGTTGCGGCTTTTTTCCAATTAAATTTAGTTTCAGCAACTTTTCTTCCAGCAAGCCCTTTTTTGCGCAATAGGTGCGAATCTTTAAGTGCAGTAACAATTGCATCTGCTAGTTTACGGCTATTTCGTACAGGTACAAGCCAACCCGTTTTATTATCTACGATTTCAGGTATGCCGCCGGTTTTAGTTGCGACAACAGGCAAGCCAGATGCCATTGCTTCGGTTATAACCATTCCAAATGGCTCCCAAATAGATGGGAATACGAATAAGTCACAGCCACGCAATAAATCATTGAGCGTCTTACGGTTGTTCTCAGCGCCGTAAAACACTATTTTGTCCGTTAAACCTAGTTTTGCGGCTTGTTTTTTTAACTTCTTTAATTCAGTTCCGGTTCCCACAACCAAGAGCTTTGCAGTTGGAAAAACTCGAGTTACTTGTTGCATTGCTTGAACTAAATACTTCAATCCTTTTTGTTCAATTATTCTACCGACCCAAACAAGCAATGGGTCGCTGGGTTTCATTCCAAGTTTTTTCTTTACTTGTGGGTTATGCGAAAAAGAAAAATCACTTGCATTAATCGCGTTGTAAATAACTGTAAATTTATTTTTTGGAATATTATATTTACTTACGTCATTTGCAGTCCATTTACTAACTGCTATCAAGTGGTCTGCTTTTTTCAAAACCGTTTTGCCAACTGCCATTTCATAAGCTGAGCCGAACAACGTGTAAAATGGGCTTATTCCAATTGGTCGAGCGTTGTGAACCGTTAGCAAAAATGGTTTACCCGTTTCTTTGCAGTGTTTACGCACGAGTGTGAAGTCAGGAAACCACCTGCCGTGTAAATGAAACAAGTCAAAGCGTTCAATTGCATCTATGTCGCGTAAATATTTTAAAAAATTAGGGCAAACAACTAGCGGTGGCGGGTATAATCCAGCTAATCTGATAATTTCGCTTGGAACTCGGTGAACTTTTATTCCGCGAATAGTTTCGCTTTCCCTTGTTCCTTTTAGCTTAGCAGTGACAACGTGTACTTCAACCCCTTGCTTGACAAGCGCTTCACCTAACTCTAACATGTGTGTCTCTGTACCGCCACGAAACGGGTAAAACAACGCGTTAACAAAACAGACTTTCAACCTTAAACACCACTATAGCTTGTAGAGACTAGTGAACTCATGAATAAAAGTTTACGCTCTAGTTGGTGCGTAGTTCATTTTGTGGATTTCAAGAAAAGAGCCGGTTTCAGAATCCTTAATTATATCTGAGAATTTTTCTTTCAATTCTTTTTGCAAGTCATAGAAATGTTTCGAGCTATCGGCACAAAATTCCACGCCGAAATCCCACGCGCCCAAGTTACTATAAGCGAACAAGATATTTGGGTGTTCTTTAGCGTACGCTATTATTTCCATTTCGCGTTGGCTAGTTAAATCCTTGAAACTAATGTGTAAATAGCCCCACACGCCGAACCCAACCGACGGTAAGTCAAGTATAGTGTAGAATCCCTTGATGATTCTATTCTTAGTTAGTTGCTGGAGTCGATATTTTACGACGTCTCGGCTTAGCCCAGTTTTTCTAGAAATTACGCTAGCAGGCAACCGTGCATCGTATTTAATTGTTTCAAGAATCTTCCAATCAACTTCATCCAATTCAATTGACATATATATTCTACCTATTATGGGGATTAAACCATATAAACCTACCTATTTTAAGGAATTTATTTGGGATAAGTACTTATTGTTTGATTTTAACTGAGATTGTATGCCTCAAATGGATGTACTAGCTGGTTTAGAGAATTTTTCAGTTCTCGACGAAAATGACAAACCGATTTTTGAAAAAATGCTGAAAAACTGTGACAGTTCTCAGGATTACAGTGATTGTTGGGCTTATTTGATTCAAAGCACGTTTTTCGGTGGGTTCAAGTTCTACGATGGCAAAAACTTTGTTGCTTTTACTACTCATACGCCGACGTCAAAAGTTTTTGCAATTACAAAAGCAGTTGGTTCCAACCCGCGGCAAGCAATTTTATCCTGTGCACGCGTTTTGAAAGAGCGAAGCGGGGAAAAAGTTATTGTGAAGAACCTCGACGAATATGATCACGAGTTTTTACTGCGGAATGGCTTTGAAGATTATCGTGCAGGAGATGGCTGGAACTCGTTTTATAAGTGTGATGACGACACGTTTCCAGAGCCGATTGTTGATCTTCAGCAGCTTATTTCGCTAAAAGGTGGAAAGCTCAAGCTTTTGCGGTATAGGCTGAAGCAGTTCACGGCACCATTTGAAATGAAAATTTATGCGCCGTCTATTGACTTTGCTGCTGCTGAAATTATCTTGCAAAAGTGGGGGAAAGATGTTGAAAAACGTTACGCTGAAATACTTAAGGTGGATGATGTTTTTCTACATTCTATTGCCTTGCATCGCCAGTTTATGCTTAAGCCGCAGGGGCAAGCTTTTCTTTTCACTTCTAGTGGTGAGCCAATAGGGTTTGCTATGCTTGTGCCAATTTCAAACCAAGCAGTTGCACTTTACTCCACAGTTTGTGACAACAAGGTTGAAGGTTTATCCGAACGAGTTTACTTTGAGACAATGAAACGTGCTTTTGAAAACGGCTACAAGTACTGCAACTTCGGAGGAAGCGAGTTTGAATCCCTGTACAACTACAAACTGAAATTCGCGCCTTTCACTTTTGTACAAAAGAAACACGCTGTACTCTACTAATTCTACGGACTCGACTTATGCTTCGTTTCATTTAAAAGTCGGAATCAGCATAATCTTTTTCGCTTATGGATAAAAAACTGGACTTTGAATTTCTTTTCGCAGAAAGTGATACGATGCTTGCTTGCGAAACTTATTCCAAAATCTCTAGCGATGATTCTGAATTCCATTATAATTGTAGGCGCAATACAATAGGATATGCGCAGGATTGCTATTATAGTTTTTACGTTACTCCTGAAGATAATGAACTAATTGGTGAACGTGGCAGGATCTTTTTAACTGAAACGTACGTTGAATCCTTCTTATCTAAATCTCAAAAAACTAGGGAGCAACTTGATGCTTTTTATTTGAAACTCTCACAAACCAACCTAGCGATTGCAACTAATGGTGAAATTTTTAAACTACTAAGTGAATATTTGGTTCTCTTTTCTAGAGTGCATAGTTTGTTTATGGCTTCGCAATTCGAGCCATTAGTTTTTGTAGAGAAGAAACTCAAAGGGTTAATTTTAATTGAACGGCTAAAAAAAGAGCTAGGTGAAATATTTTCTACATTAGTGACGAATTCCGAGTTTGATTTAATTAAAAGAGAAGCGCTTGAATTTACAAAATTTGCAAGTAACGCACATTCAGATAAAGAACTTTTAGAATATGCTTTTAGAAACTCTTGGTTATTTTGGAATTGTCATAGTAACAAAAATGCAATTGAATTTTTAAAAAACAGAATTGTAGATTTTAAACAAGAAAGCGAAAGCTACGCAGAAAAAAAGAAGCGCTTTGCCAATGAACAGAGCGATTTGATAAAAAAACAGCAAAAGATATTAGCTAGTTTTGAAAACAGAGCTGAAATTGAACGCCTGGCGCTTGTATTTCAAAAAATGTCTCACGATAGACTCGAACTTAAGTCGTATTGGGTTGGGGAGTTTAAACTACTTTATTTTTTTGAAGAAATTGCGAAAAGAATAGGCGTTTCAGTTTCAGATTTAATTAAAACTTATCGACTTAAAGAAATTGAAGATGGGCTTTTATGCGATAAACCTTTGCCCGCAAAAGAGGTTGAAAATAGGAAGAAGCACTTTTTGTTTTTAGTTAAAGATAAAAAATTAGAGTTTTATTCTGGCGTCAAAGCTTTTGAAATTACTCAAGCTTTACTGCCAAAAGAAGATAAAAATAAAAGTAGTTTTGTTCAAGGCATTACTGCAAATTCAGGTGTTGCTACTGGAAAAGTGCGAATAGTGCACGTGGTTGGTTTAGATCAACTCATTTCAGATATGAAAGATTTTCGTGAAGGAGAAATTCTGATCACTTCAATGACTCAACCCACTTTTGTTACCATGGCAAAAAAAGCTGCGGCAATTGTCACTGACGAAGGTGGGCTTACTTCGCACGCGGCTGTAATAGCGCGTGAATTTAAAATTCCATGTATAGTTGGTTGCAAAATTGCTATGAAAACTTTTAAAACCGGCGACTTAATAGAAGTAGATGCGAATAAAGGAATTGTTAGAAAAATAAGTTAGTTGCATTGATATTTGGTGATAAATTTATGGCGTTGACTAAATTGGGTAATGTTCGTGAAGTTAAAAAAAAAATATTGGGGGGGGAGCCGGTTTCGATTGGCGTTTTTTGTTCTGGTAATGGAGATAGAAGTCCGTTAGCGCATGCGGTTTTGCAAAAAGAGTTTAACGAAGCTGGTTTAACTCACGTTCGCGTGTTTTCTTTTGGCACTAGCGTTTCTCCGGCTAAGCATCATGGTCCAGCTTCTGAACGCACAGCGCGCCACAGCCGGATAATGGGGTATGATTTAAGTCAACACCAACGAAGGCATTTAAGCGATGCAGATGTGCAGCGCGATATTAAAAAAGCTGATTTACTTTTTGCCATTTCTCCTTCCCATGCGGCATTAGCTGCTGAGTATTCTGCCGACGAAGCACCAGATGCACATGCGCATATACTTAAAAAAACTTGGACGCTAAAAGGTTTTGCGAATAGGAGTGAATGGACGCTTCCTTTTCGAAGAAGGTTGGCGCGAGGGTTGGCGTTAAAAGACCCGTATTTTTATCCCGAAACCCCAGTTGGAGAAGCGAAGTTTAGAATCGATCTGAATGCAGTCGAAGCAGCTGCGAAAAAAGCAGTAAGTCGTTTAATTCACTGAGTTTTTTCTTTTCGTCCACTTTTTCTATAGTAATCGTTATTTGCTTTACTTCTTAAATTCTATTTAGAACTAAAAATGCCAAACTTTTTAAATTTGCCAATTTCTATAAAATTGGGAAAATATATGGAAATGGTAGTAACTATGGATAAATTTGGTAGGGTTTTGTTACCGAAGAAAATCCGACAGGAAGTCAAAACGCATACGTTCATACTGCAGTCTACTGGCAAGGTTATTACGCTAAAAGCGGTTCCAAAATTAGAAGATTGTATTGGCATGTTTCCAGAAATAAATATGGCTGCTTTCAAAAAGCAGCACGAGGAGGATAAGGGTAAGGATGGCTAAGCTCCTTTTCGATACTTGGGCACTTCTCGAATTGTTGAATGCGGGTCCTAAAGCAAAAGAAGTGAAGCGCTTGCTCATTGAAAGCGAACGGTTTACCACTACGTTAAACCTCTATGAAGTGTTTTACCGTGTTAAACAAGATGGCGGCGAAGCACGTGCGCTTCAAGCAGTAGAGCTATTATCCGCTAATCTATCTATTATTCCAATAGATTTTTCAATTGCTTTAGCCGGTGGTAAGGCTAGAGAATTACTTAAAAGTAAAAGCAACAATATGGGTGCAATTGATATTCTAACTTATGTATCTAGCCAAACCGTTGGCGCAACTCTTGTAACCGGAGATCCAGACTTCAAAGATATACTCGGCGTAATTTTGTTATAAGTAATTTTGCTCTTTCACAAAACTCTAGATCTTTATTCTATCTCCAATTTTTGGCGCAGTTGCGTTGAAGCCTTCTTCTTTTAAGTTGTTTGCAAAGCTTTGCGTGTCGTCGCCGTGTACGCAGATTACTTTTTCTGGATTTGCTGTTTTCACGTATTGAATTAGTTCAGCTTGATCTGCGTGTGCTGAGAATTCAAATTGTTTTACTGGCAAATTTACTTTCATTCGTTTTGGCCCAGTTTTTGTCATGAAGTCAATTGGTTGTCCGTGTAGTAGTTTGCGTCCGTTTGTGTGTTCGGCTTGATAGCCGACTATGAATATCTTTCCATCTAATTGGTTTTTTTCCATTAATTGTAAGTACGAAAGTATTGGCCCACCTTCAATCATTCCGGCTGTTGAGATTACTACGTTTCCGCCGCTAAGTGCTTGTCTTCGCTCTTCTTTTGTTGTGATTGGCTTTGTTTTTTGCAATGCATTGCGAAAACTATTTGCGTTTTTTAAATATCCGGAGTATTGGTAATAAACTTCGTTGACACGTTCGCCCATTCCTTCTATATAGATGTTGCCGCGGAAGTTCTTCTCACTTAGCAATGTAAGAATTTCTTGTGTTCTTCCAACTGCGAAACACGGAACAAGGGCAGTTTTGTGCTGGTCAATAACATCTTGAACTGCGTTTACAAATTGATCTTCAACTTCTTTGCGACTATTTTGCTCTTTTTCTCCATAGGTCGTTTCAATTATTAGCGTGTCAACGTTTGTTGGAGCTTCTGCGCCTTTGTGCATGCGTGTTTCGCTTAGTTTTAAGTCTCCGGTGTATACTACTTTTTTCTTTTCAATTTCGAGTTCAATTTGGCTTGAGCCAATTATGTGTCCAGCGTCGATAAATGAAAACTTTATGTCTTTTGAAATGGTGAACTCATTTTTGTACCCAAGTGCTGAGAAGTGTTGTAGTGCTTTTGTCAAGTCTGCTTTTGAAAACGGCGAAGGCAAGTTTTTCTGGCTCGCTATTTTTATTGTATCGTCGTACAGAATGTTGCTAATTGAAAGCGTTGGGGTTGTGCAGTACGTTACTGGTGCAGAGTGTTGGTAAAGTGTTGGAATTGCACCACAGTGGTCAAGATGTGAATGAGATAAGATGATTGCGTTCGGTCGCTTAGCGTTTTGTAAAAATGGGAGTTGCATGTGTGGTTCCATTTTTAACCCGCAATCTAAGTAAACAGTTGTTTCTCCGCTTGTCAATGAAAAACAACTGCGTCCAACTTCACCTGCGCCGCCTAGAAAATTTAGCTCCACGCAATTGGTATTTATTACCCGCTTTTTATAGTATTGGTTATGGCTTTTTTAGTAACTATAACCGGTGCAACTGGCAGGCTTGGGCAAGCAGTTGTTCCGCTTATTAGTAAAAAGTATCGCACTAGATTGCTTGTTAGGGATGTTTCTAAAGCTATAGCAATCCTTGAAAGTAATCCGAAAAAGAGTCAAGGATTGCTAGATAGCAAAAGGCCGAAAAGTCCCCGTAAGACTTTTCGGTTTTGCTATAAGCGTGAATTTACAAAAAGTCAAAGCGAATTAGTCGAAATCGATTTAACTGCTGCTTCGATAGATGATTTTCGAAGTGCAGTTCGCGGATCAACAGTTGTCATCCATTTAGCTGGTTTGGTGGATCTCCTTGCTAGTCATGAAGAATTGTTTGCGGTTAATTTTGAAATCACAAAGAAGCTTGTCGCTGCTTGTGAAGCTGAGAAGATTCCATTTTTCTTCCATGCTTCATCTATATCCGTTTATGCTGATTCCGACGTACAGATAAATGAAGAAAGTGACAAGAAGCCAGTGACTATTTATGGCGAGAGTAAACTAGCTGCAGAGCAAGTGGTTACGTCTAGCAAATTAAATTGGGTTGCACTTCGGCCTGGTATAATTTATGGCCCTCATTTTAAAGATGGGTTTTTGCCATTAATTGAGCAGATGAAAAAGAAACGAGCTGCGATTATTGGGACTGGCGAAAATAGAGTTCCACTTGTGTATGAAGGCGATGTTGCGCTTGCCTTTCTTAAGTGCGTTGATTTAGCTAAAGCAAAAAGCAAAGATCAGAAAAAAATATTGCGTCAAGCTTTCAATGTTGTTGGCGTGCATCCAACTCAGCGTCAAGCCTATGCGTTGCTTAGCGAAGTTTTTAACGTGCCTATGCCGACGAAGGTTGTTTCAATAAGGTTTGCAAAAAGCTTTGCAACTCTAGCATCGGTTTTAGCTAAATTCAGTGGCAAGCGGTCGGCTTTTCCTCCAGAATATATTGATTTACTGGCAAGAAATCGACTTTATGATGTTTCAAAGGCAAAGAAAGTGCTTGGGTTTGTTGCAACTACTTCTGTGAAAAGTGGAATGCAAGAAATTAGAAAAGCTTGGAATAATTAATTTTGACTAAGTTGTATTGGGTTTAGTCTATTCTGCCCATTAATTTAGCCGCGCCGCCAAATAAAAATAAAGTTAATACTTGGTCAATTGGAGCTAAGCCAGCTAATGCTAGCATTATCCCGCCTGCTATTACTGCTGTAAATATTCCGTTCACAACTAACCACGTTTATGTGCTTTGAAACTTATTCTTCTAGTAAAGTGTTAATAGTCCTTGTTCTGCCTAAAACACCGATTATTTTTCCCGTTTTATCCGCCACTAATAGTCTACGTATGTCGCTTGCTTTCATTTGATGAATTGCTTCAATTAAACTTGCATCTTCGTCAATTGCTGTAAAATGCCGGTTCATTATTGTGCTTACTTTCATTTGCTTAAACTCAGCCGCGCGTTTCTTAACTATTTCCATTTTTTGTTTTTGTAATTCAAATTGTCCAGCTTTATTTGTACGGAACTTAGTTTCTGGCAAGTGGGCGCCGACGTGTAAATAAAACGATTTAAACCAATCTCCTGAAGTAAGTAGTCCAACTACTTGATCTTTTTCCATTACCACTAGCATACTTACTTCTTTTTCTTTCATTTTTTTGCCCGCTTGGACAAGTGTTTCACTTGACTCTATTGATATAATTGGCGCTGTTGTCAAGTCCTTTACTGTTTTCTTTGTGTCTATTGTCATGGATTTATTGCCTTAGTTATGAATTTATGTGCTTCGATTGTGATAAATGTAACTGAAGCTACGATTAGAACAATTACCCATTGACTTATTGTGAGCGGAGTTGTCTCCAATATTTTATTTGCGAAGTCAACTTGTACGATGGCAATTTGTATTAATATTCCAATTGCCACTGCGCCATACAAGTACCAGTTCGGTTGTAAACTAAATGCACTTGTGTTGCGTGAACGTGCGCTTAATGCATACAGCAATCTAGCGATTACTATTGTTGAAAATGCCATTGTTATTCCGATTGCGGCATTCCATTGGAGTCCGTATAAAAATACCGCTAATGTGCAAAAACCAATAAGTCCACCAACTGAAAATAGTCGCAGTAAGTGGTGTTTTTCAATCACGTTTTCCAGTGGCTTGCGTGGCTTTCTTTTCATTGTGTTTGGATCTCCTTGATCCATTCCAAGTGCAAGCGCCGGTGCGCTGTCGTTTATTAGATTCATCCAAATTATTTGAACTGGAGTTAAAGGCAATAAGTTTCTAAAAATGCTAGGTGCAATTGTTGGGATAAATATTGCAAATGTTGCGCCTAAGTTACCTGCGATTAAGTACTTCACGCTTTTTGTAATGTTGTCGTATATCTTTCTCCCTTCTTCAACTGCGCGTACTATTGTTGCAAAATTGTCATCAACTAGCACCATTTTTGAAGATTCGCGCGCAACTTCAGTGCCTTGTCGCCCCATGCTTATGCCGATATCGGCTTTTTTCAAAGCTGGCGCGTCGTTTACTCCATCGCCAGTCATTGCCACTATTTCTCCGGCGTTTTGAAACGCAGTTACTATCTTGAGCTTATGTTGAGGTGATACTCTGGCAAATACGCGAGTGGTTTTAATTTTATCAATAAGTTCAGCATCACTTAGCCGATCTAACTCAAGTCCAGTTAGAACCGAATTGTTTTTGCCATCAATTATGCCAAGTTCTTTTGCTATTGTTATCGCAGTTTTTTCATTATCACCAGTTATCATCGCGACTTTTATTCCAGCGTCTCTGCACAAGCTAACCGCTTTTTTCGCCTCTGGCCGCAACGTATCTATAATGCCAACTAATGCAACTAGCGTAAGTTGATCTTCAGCTACGGTTTGGTCGATCGCAATTTTTGGCTTTAATGTTTTAAACGCAAGGGCAATTCCTCTTAACCCGCGACTGGCCATCTCTTTATTTTGTTCAACAAATCTTTTTCGCGTGACTGAATCAAATTCAACTAGTTCCGAATTTGTCAACACACTTGTGCTGTTTGCAATTACGTGCTCCGGTGCACCTTTCACGAAGCTAATTGCTTCGCCGTGGCTAGTTTGATAAACTACTGACATCATTTTGCGGTCAGAGTCAAAACTAAACTCTTTAACGAAGCTATATTGAAGTTCTAGATCTTCTTTTGCAACTTTTGCTCCTTTAGCTAAATGAAGCAACGCAATTTCAGTTGGATCTCCAGATAGTGCTGCAGCGGGTTTACCTGTTTGCGGATTTATTAAGTATTTTGCATTATTGCACAATGCGCTTATCTCAACTATTTTTTCAACATTTTGTGCGCTGCTGTTTTTCAATCCCTCATCGCTGTTGATTTCCTTGCTTTCTTCAAATAAATATAATTCTTGGCAACTCATTTGATTCAAAGTTAATGTGCCTGTTTTATCTGAACAAATTATAGTTGTGCTTCCGAGCGTTTCAATTGCAGATAGCCTTCGGATTATAGCTTGTTGTTTTGCCAGCCGTAACACGCCAAGCGCGAGTGTAATCGTAACCACTATTGGCAATCCCTCGGGTACAATTGCGACTAGTAAACTTATTGAGGTCATAAACATCTCGGTGACCCCTCTGCCCATTAAGGTTCCAATTACAAATATCGTTGCACAGATAATCGTCGAAGATATGCCTAAATCTAATCCAAGTTTACTTATTTTTTTCTCAAGTGGAGTTGTTTCTGCAGTGACTGAACTAACAAGCAGCGCTATTTTTCCAAACTCAGTTTTTCCGCCTGTTTCGATTACTATTGCAGTTGCGCGACCCTTGGCAATTGTTGTGCCGCTGAAAACCATGTTTGAACGATCACCTAATGGTTCGCCGGGTTTCAATACTGCAGAAGCGTCTTTTGTAACTGGAGTTGATTCGCCAGTTAATGCGCTTTCAAGCGTTTCTAAACTATGGCTTTCTATTAGCCTACAATCCGCGGGTATTTGGTCGCCTTCTTCAAGTTCAATTAAATCTCCTGGAATAAGCAAAGCAGAGTCTATTGTAGTTGTTTTGCCATTTCGAACAACTTTTGCACTTGGCGAAGCTATTTTTTTTAATTCATC
>OBEQ010326662.1_pt1 | contig 18486 bp, 17 predicted proteins | sample 1670901 | NCBI WGS metagenome assembly OBEQ01 (sample SAMEA104232315, study PRJEB22302) | groundwater metagenome | biome: forest; feature: aquifer; material: groundwater | place: USA | collected 2011-08-07 | depth 5.4 m
GCCACCCAAATATTATAGTTCTCTAGAACCAGAACCCTATCTTTCAACTCTGGGTCTTGAGTCACCAAATCAATCAATTCGAATATCACATTTTGAGAAAGATCATCGTTCTGGTGGATGCGCCCTCCCAACATCACTAAAATTTGTGTGCGTAAAAAACGCGCCTTTAATTGAGGATCTTTAAGCAGCCGTTGCAAAACATCAAACCGTTTGTACCCCGTCACACGCCGTGTCCATAAAACCAAACACTTTCCTTTCGCGTTCTCTCTCCAACTGTACCAGAGCCGGTACTGTTTCCACACCCACTCAATTAAATCGGCCTTCTTCTTTTCCTTTAGGGCAATTAAATAGTTATCCTGTTTGGTCAACGCAGTCTGATAATCCGGATCCTGCCAATCTTGCAGCCGAACCCCATTGGTAATCGATTGAATTTTATTTTCAAAACCTCGTAGGGAAATCATGCTCTTCATCACTTGCGCGTGCTTTTTGGAAACACCATAAACAGCGTGAGAAACTCCCAATAGAAGCCGAGTAACATCGATGGTCTTACTTTGTTTATTCCAATAGAGTTCCGCTTGACTGTAGGCAGGATCAATGAGCGCTTTTTTAATTTGAGTTTCACCCCAGTTAGGGTGCGCGTATTCCAAAGGAGTGTGATCGTTGAAAATATATTTAATATCTTTAAAGAAGGGATCTTTTTGATATTCATCCATCACCAAAAAGTGATTCGCAAAAAATGTGGGAGTCTCACTTTGAATAAGAATGTCCGGCTGCGTTCCTAACGCTTTAAGCAGACCTAAAGTTCCTCGCCCTACAAGCCATCCCTGCTTTAATTTTTGAGACTCAATCCATTCCCCTTGGTTCTTATGATTCTTGGGAGCATCCTCTGGACCGGGGTAAATAACATCCGAAATTTCTGGTACATCTAAATAATAGACTGTCCCCTTTCCAAGCTCTGTCTTCCAAACTTTTACTTTGCAATCAGAACCATCCGGCATTTTTAAATTGAATTGAATGCCAGAATCTTCCAATGTTTCTCTAAGGTAACTCCCCACCGCTTTTTTCTCAATATAGATCTGTCCCCAAAGGTGAGAAGCTTGAATCCATACATTGTTGTATAAGAGACAAACTCCAATAACATTGATTCCTAAATCCGCTTGAGCAATAATTCTTTCTTTTAAAAGTGGTCCAATTCCTCCTACAGAATTAGACATGGCGCAAGCTCTGGCCGCATTGGCCCCATACCTGTGAAAAATCTTATCCAGAAGCTCTGCCGAATAGGCAATCTCCATCGCCACTTCTACAATTTTTGGATTTTGTTTCACTGACCTATATCCCTGCGGTAATGCATGCCCTCAAATTTAACTTTCGCAACCGCTTCATAACATTTTTTTCTAGCCATTTCCATGGTTGCGCCTTTACCCACAATGTTTAATACCCGTCCCCCATTGGTTATAAATTTTTCATTTTGAGCCAAAGTCCCAGCGTGAAAAACAACCAAGTCAGAATGATCTTGGAAAGAGTTGAGACCAGCAATTTCTTTTCCTTTCTGAACGCTTTCAGGATACCCAGCGCTGGCGCAAACCACTCCCACACAATAGTCCTGCGACACTTTTAAATCTACTTTATTCAATTTTTTTTGAGAGACAGCGTCGAACACATCCGCTAAATCGCATTCTAAAAGAGGTAACAGGCTCTGGGTTTCCGGATCTCCAAAACGCACATTAAATTCTAAGAGAGTGGGGCCTTTTGCCGTCATCATCAATCCAAAGTAAATAACACCTCTATAATCTAAATCTTCGTTCTGTATCCCTTTTAGAAAGGGCTGAACAATAAACTGTTCAATTTTTCTCATTTGATCTGGAGAGACCTCTACTGGAGCAATAGATCCCATGCCTCCGGTATTGGGCCCCATGTCCCCATCCAAAGCCCGTTTATAATCCCGAGCGGGAGGAAGAGTTTTAATTGTTTTTCCATCGCAAAAAGCTAAAAGAGAAACTTCTTTGCCCTCCAACTTTTCTTCAATTAAAATTTTTTCTCCCGCGGGGCCAAAAACTTTTTTGATCATCATTTTATCGATGGCGGCTTCCGTTTCTTGTTTTGTATTACAAATAACCACCCCTTTCCCTTGCGCTAAACCATCCGCCTTCACCACCAAAGGAAATTTAAAGGTTGTCAGAGATAAATTTGCCAAAAAGTTATTAGCTTCTTGCAGGTGTTCCAATATTTTACAGTTGGCCGTAGGAAGCCCATGCTTACGCATAAATTTCTTGGCAAAAATTTTACTAGACTCTAGTTGAGAACTTGCCTTGTCTGGACCAAAAATTTTAAGGCCTCTTTTTCTAAAAATATCGACGATTCCTTTAGATAAAGGAAGTTCCGGACCGACCACGGTTAAATCGATCCCTTTTTGTACCGCAAAATCGGCATAAGAGCCCCAATCGTTCTCCGCGCAAGCAGGAACTAAAGTAGCAAGATGGGAAATTCCACCATTCCCAGGAGAACAAAAAATCTCCTGCACGGTTGGACTCTGTTTCAACTTCCAAACAATAGCGTGCTCTCGACCACCCCCACCCAACACCAATACTTTCATTTTTATTTTCCTATTTTCCTATTTTTAAATTGGAGCCACCCGTCGGATTTGAACCGACAACCTATGGTTTACAAAACCATTGCTCCGCCAATTGAGCTAGGGTGGCGTATATTCTGGGACAGGTACATGAGTAAAATAGGGACGGAGCCCTATTTGTTGGGCAAATAGGGCTCCGTCCCTATTTTACTCATGTACCTGTCCCAGAACTATTCCCCTTCTTCGTACTGGGACTTTAATTTGTCTACAACGGTAGGATCAGCCAGAGTTGTGGTGTCCCCCATCGCTCTTCCTTCGGCAATGTCTCGTAACAGGCGTCGCATAATTTTACCGGATCTTGTCTTAGGAAGTTCCGCGGAAAAGTAAATATCGTCCGGACGAGCCAACGCGCCAATTTTTTTAACCACATGGGCTTTTATTTTTTCAAGTAATTCTTCGTGATGCCCATTACTTCCATTCACCCCTTCTTTTAGAGTTACAAAGGCTGCTATGGCCTGCCCTTTTACATCATGATTTTTCCCTACCACAGCCGCTTCTGCCACAGAAGGGTGATCCACTAAAGCGCTCTCTACTTCCATCGTACTAATTCTGTGTCCGGATACATTCATGACATCATCTATTCTACCGAGTAACCAAAAATTTCCATCCTTATCCTTCTTTGCCCCATCTCCTGTAAAATAAAGACCGGGGAATTTGCTCCAATATTGTTGGTGATATCGCTCGGGATCTCCATAAATACCGCGCAACATGCTGGGCCATGGTTCAGTAAGCACGAGATAACCGCCACTCCCCGTTGGAACTTCCTTTCCAGATTCATCCACCACTTTCGCGCAAATTCCGGGGAAGGGAGCTGTTGCAGAGCCCGGCTTTAACTTAGTTAATCCAGGAAGAGGAGAAATGAGAATACATCCCGTTTCTGTTTGCCACCATGTGTCTACCACTGGGCACCGTTCCTCCCCAATATTTCTGTAGTACCACATCCATGCTTCTGGGTTAATGGGCTCTCCCACACTGCCAAGTAAACGCAAAGAGGAAAGATCGCACTTTTTAGGATATTCTTCTCCCCACTTCATAAAAGTGCGAATGGCCGTAGGCGCCGTATAAAAAATGGTGACCCCATACTTCTCTATAATTTTCCAAAATCTATCTTTTTCAGGAAAGTCAGGCGAGCCTTCGTACATAACCACAGTAGCTCCGTTGGAAAGAGGTCCATACACAATGTAAGAATGGCCCGTGACCCAGCCAATATCCGCGGTACACCAATAGATGTCACTCTCCTTTAAATCGAAAATCCAACGAGTGGTCAAATTGACTCCCAATAAATAACCCGCCGTCGTATGAACAATCCCTTTTGGTTTTCCCGTAGTTCCAGAGGTATAAAGTGTAAAGAGAATATCTTCAGAATCCATCTTCTCGGGCTCACACTTAAGACCCGCATCCACCATTAAACGGTGCCACCAAAAATCCCTTCCCGCTTTAAGTGGAACATGCGTGGGATCCATCGCGCGATTGACCACAACCACATTCTTTACGGTCGGACACTCTTCCAACGCGACATCCACATTCTTCTTAAGCTGGATCACGGATCCTCTGCGGAAACCGCCGCTGGCTGTAATCACCAAGCGAGCTTCCGCGTCATTAATCCGATCGCGCAAAGCTTCCGATGAAAAACCTCCGAACACAACGCTATGCACTGCTCCAATTCTTGCGCAAGAAAGCATGGCAATAACCAATTCTGGGACCATGGGCATATAAAGAATAACCCGGTCCCCCTTTTGTACTCCCAATTTTTTTAAAACATTCGCGAACTTACAAACTTCGTTATAGAGTTGGCGATAAGTGAGCGTTTGAGTGTCCCACGGTTCCCCTTCCCAAAGAATGGCTGCTTTATTTTGGGTGGGAGTTCCTAAAAATCGATCTAAACAGTTCACGCTAGCGTTTAACTTTCCGCCCACAAACCATTGAGCATAAGGAGGATTCCAATTTAAAATTTTTTTCCAAGGCTTAAACCAAACCAATTGTTTTGCCTGCTCGGCCCAGAACTTTTCCTTTCTTTTTTGCGCTAACGCGTAAATGGATTTATCCGCCATGTTCGCCTGCCGCGCAAATCTGGGCTTGGGACGGATGGTCTGTTTTAATTCAATGGTTCCATCAATATTTACAATTTTTTCTATTTCACTCATAATTTATTTTTATCCTTTCGTTGAGTTAAAAAATTTCCAATGTTCTTCCCAATACTTCAAAACTTCGTCCCAAAATTGAGTCTGTAGATATCTTTCCCCACTGTCTGGGAATAGAGTAACAATCACTCCTTCTTTAATTTCGTTGGCAATTTGGTAGCACGCCTGCAAAGCTGCGCCGGAAGAATATCCCACCAAAATCCCTTCTTGACGAGCCAATCGGCAAGTCATTTCGTAAGAGTCTTCTGTAAAGACGGAAATTTTTCGATTGAAAACCGTAGGGTCATATATTCCCGGAACAATAGAAGATTCCATGTGCTTTAATCCTTCCAACCCATGAAGCGCTCCAGCGGGTTCTACCGCGACAATTTGAATATTCGGTTTTAGTTCCCGCAAACGGCGGCCATTTCCCATTAGGGTTCCCGATGTTCCAATGCCCGCTACAAAATGGGTCACCTTTCCATCCGTTTGCCGCCAAATTTCTTCCGCCGTCGTTTCATAGTGCGCTTTCCAATTATTTGGGTTGTTATATTGGTCCGGCATAAAGTACTTACCCGGATTTTTGTTCATTATATTCTGAGCCTCTATAATGGCCCCATCCGAACCTTCCAAAGGATCCGTTAAAATGACCCGAGCGCCAAAAGATTCTATAATTCTTCTTTTTTCAGAAACATTTTCTGGCATCACCAACTCTAATTTAAATCCGAGGGCAGCCGCGATTAAAGCATACCCAATTCCCGTATTCCCAGAAGAAGAATCTAAAATTGTTTTATCCGGAGTCAGCTGACCTGTACGAATGGCTTCCAAAATCATTTTCTTTGCCGGTCTATCTTTTACGGAGCCACCGGGATTTTTAAATTCAGCTTTCGCGTAAATGGAAACTCCCTTAGGAATCCACTTCTGAAAGGAATTTAGTTTTAAAAGCGGAGTATTTCCTATAAGATCTAAAATAGTTGAATCGAGCATATGGATTAGTGAGTGGGGATTTTTAGATGAGATTGAATATAAAGCAGTATTGCTTCCGGGTAAAGAACATGCTCTTCTTTTAAGATGCGTTCGGCTAAAATTTCTGGAGTATCCCCCGGTAAAACCGGGACTTTTCTTTGTAAAAGAACGGGACCGTGATCAAATTCTTCGTCCACCATGTGAACAGAAGCTCCAGACTCTTTTTCTTCCGCATTTAAGACCGCTTCATGCACAAAATGGCCGTACATTCCCTTTCCTCCAAATTTAGGCAAAAGGGCTGGATGAATATTAAGGATACGGTCAGAAAATTTTTTAAAGATGCTTCCTTCTAGCTTCAATAAAAACCCTGCCAAACAGAGAAGATCGATATCCCTTTTCTCTAATTCCTGACAAATCATATCGTAATATTCTTCTCGGGAACCAAAAATCTTTGAATCCAAAAAAAGGGTTTCTACTCCAGCATCTTTAGCCCGTTTTAAAGCATAAGCTTCCGGCCGATTGGAAATAACAATGGCCACCTGGGCCATATTTAAAATTCCACCCCGAGTAGTGGCATCCAAAATAGATTGCAAATTAGTCCCGTTTCCAGAAACCAGAACCCCAATTTTTATTTTTTTATTCATAGCTTTATGACTTTATCATTTTGTCCAATTTTTGTAAAATTACTATATTCCTTCTTAAACCATGAAAATTCCAATTAAAGATATCGAATCTAAAAACGCCCAAGAGATCCTAGAATGGGCTCTAAAGACTTTTTCGCCTAAAATTGCCCTGGCCTCTAGCTTTCAATGCGAGGAATCTGTTCTAATCGACATGATTCATAAGATTCGAGGAAGCGATTTCCGAGTCTTTACATTGGATACGGGCCGCCTCAATGAAGAAACCTATGAAGTCATGGAACGAACTCGAGAAAAATATGGAATTACCATAGATTCCCAGTTCCCAGATAGAGAAGCGGTTGAAAAATTAGAACGAGGAAAAGGGCTTTATTCCTTCCGTAAAAGCATAGAGAATAGAAAAGAGTGCTGCTATATAAGGAAGGTGGTTCCTTTAAACCGTATGCTCGCTCAACTAAACGCTTGGATCACAGGACTACGCCGTGAACAATCGGTCACAAGAGAGTCCATATCAAAAGTAGAATTAAATACCCCACGAGAAGGAATGGTTAAACTGAACCCACTCATAGATTGGACGACCGATCAAGTTTGGGATTATATTAGAAAGAACAATGTCCCCTACAACAAACTGCACGATTTAGGATACGCCTCCATTGGCTGCTCCCCCTGCACTCGAGCCATTCAACCAGGAGAAAATATTCGCACTGGCCGCTGGTGGTGGGAAGACCCAGACCACAAAGAGTGCGGCATCCACTCTCCCCCTCCTAAACAATAATCTAATTCTTTAAATAGCGATGGAAGAACTGGGCGATACGAGCTTGGTATTCTTCGGATTTTTCTTGGCGTATGGTGCCGTGGTCTGCTTCTGGAACGATCCAGATTTCCTTTGGATCTCCAGCTTTGTCGTAGAGGGATTGACCTTCGGAAATGGGCATGCGCGGATCCGATCCTCCTTGAATGAGAAACAGAGGTCGGGGAGCGAGCTTGTTCACCCAATAAATAGGGGAGCAATCCTCGGGATTAAAACCTAGCCGCATACGAGTGGCTGCCAAAGTAATTGGAACTATAAAAGAAGGAATTCCATAGAAAAGTTTGGCAAAACGGACCACCGTACGATTATAGGATGCAAAAGGGCTGTCTGCAATCACTGCCTTTATCTCTGGAACTTGACTGGATCCGGTGATTGCCACCGCGCCTCCCATAGAAAAACCGAAGACCCCTAATTTTTTGGCAAACTCCATCTTTTGATACTTTAAATAACGAATCACGGCTAAAAAATCTTGCACTTCTAAACAGGTGAGTGAAGTTCTATGACCACCCGAACGACCATGGTTTCTAAAATCGAAATAGACCATATTGTAATCGGAACTTAAGAATATCGTAGACGGCAAAACATCGCTGCGATTGGCTCCCCAGCCATGAAGAACCAAAATAGAGCTCTCCGATTTAACTTTTGCAGGAACAAACCATCCTTCGATTTCTACCCCATCTTCCGTGATCGTCTTAAATGACTCATACTCGTATCCAAAGGTCTTGGGGTTGGCATCCAAAGGAAGCCGAGGAATTTTCATAATCAGGTTGGAGGTGACAAACCCCCAAAAGAATACAGCGGCTAGAATAATAGGAAGAAAAAACCAGATCATAGGTATTTTTTTATAAAATATATTTTTTAGATTCAAGAAGGGTAACGGCCACTTTTTGTGTCGCCGCGAAATTGTTGCACTGCTTTCACCATGTCTTTTCTTAATTGCGCGTATTGTTTTACAAAAGAAGGAACTTTTCCTTCCGTTAAACCTAAAAGATCATCGATCACCAACACTTGACCATCGCAATGCGGCCCAGCCCCAATTCCAATGGTAGGTACCGACACTTTTTTTGTAATTTCTTTGGCTAGTTCAGCCGGAATACACTCCAACACAATCGCAAAAACTCCGGCCCCTTCCAAAACTTTTGCATCGGTTACCATCTTCTCCGCGGACTTCTCGGTTTTACCCTGAATACGATAACCGCCCACTTTATGAATGGCTTGGGGAGTCAAACCTAAATGTCCCATGACAGGAACATTAATTTCCACCAACGCTTTAATGATATTGGCCACTTCCATACCGCCTTCCAACTTCACCGCTTCGGCTCCCCCTTCCTTAATAAAGCGGCCCCCATTCACTTTAGCCGCTTCAAGATTAAGCTGATAAGAAAGATAAGGCATATCCGCCACCAATAGCGCGGAACTGTTCCCTCTTTTTGCCGCCTTGGTGTGGTGAAGCATCTCCTCCATGGTGACAGGAATTGTGTTTTCATAGCCAAGTTTAACATTCCCCACAGAGTCCCCCACCAATACAATATCCACATCACACTCGTTCAAGACCCGAGCTGTAGGAGCATCGTAAGCGGTGAGAGCAACAATCTTCTCACCCCTACTTTTCATCTCTAAAAGGGAAGCAGTCGTAATTTTTTTCATATTGATTTAACCAAGGGAAATTAGGGACGGAGCCCTATTTGCCCAACAAATAGGGCTCCGTCCCTAATTTCCTAATTTCCCGTATAGCTTAACTCTTTGATCTGGGCTAGTCAATTGACTTTGAAACTGGCGGATTGTCTTACTTGAACGAGGCGGCCTTAAATTTGCGGCTATTTCAGCAAGGGGCTCTAATACAAATTTACGCTCCGCAAAACGAGGATGAGGGATCGTTAACTCTTCCGTTCGAACCACTTTTTTCCCATAAAACAGGATATCAATATCTATCACCCTAGGCCCATCCCGAAAAGTCTTCTTCCGCTTCATATTGTTTTCGATCCCCTTAACGACCCTTAAAAGCTCCAAAGGAGAATAGAGCGTCTTTATTTTAAAGACACAATTCAAAAAATCATTCTGCTTCGGACCTATGGGAGAAGTTTCATAAATAGATGAAACTTCTCCTACTTGCACCTTGGGATCTTTTTCCAATAAGCATTTCGCTTGGATTAACTTCTTGATCCGATTTCCTAAATTACTCCCCAAACCTAAATATACAATTTCCCAAGAACCCATTTTTCTATTTTACCACTTCTAGGAAATTAGGGACATGACTTTCAAGGGGTTTCAAAAAGCCTCTGCGAACTCAACACTCGCTCAAGGTTGAGTTCGCAGCTGGAGCGAGGCCTCTAGGCCGAGCGCCTTTTTGAAACCCCTTGAAAGTCGTGTCCCTAATTTCCCGCTGTCCATAATTTTGATAGAATTCTTAAATGCAAACTCAAGTAAGTTTACTCTTCCCCTTCGACTTAGGTTTGGAGCTGGATTTTTCTGGGAAAGAGGCCACCTCTTTAGTTCATGAAGTGGCTTCCCACTCCGTTCCCTCACTCACTCTTTTCGGAAAAATAATCACCGAGGTTTCAGCAGAATCTCACCTCTATCGTTTTGGGGTTGGGATCATAAAACTTAACTTTTTCTTGGATTTTGATTTAACTCGCTGCGCGGAAATTTCTTGTAATATTGAAAAAATTTCCATCGGCAAAACCGCCCTGTTCGATTGGTGCCAGTCCCAAGTCAACGAACTTATTAAACGGGCTCTCCCCTTAGCTACCCATCGCTACGATTTGCGTTTAAAAGATTCGGAAATTTTTCCTGTCTTTATGTTTGACCCGACCCAAGTTAAAAAGGCGGACCATTTCATTCGCGCAAATTACAAAGCGCTCTACGGTATTGTTGCGGGAGAACCCAATTTCGATATGCTTTCGGACTTCGTCTTCCAAAAAGAGCCCTTGGATAACTTTGGTTACTATGAAAACGAACTCACTCTTATAAAACGGTTTGGAGCCTGCGTTTCTTCCAGCGAATCTAAAACCATTTTAGATCTCATTGCCCTATCCTATGCTCAATACTGGAGTTTAAAATCTTACAACTTTGTATTAGACAGTGAATTAGATAGCGCGCAAAAACTCTTAAGTGACCTCCCCCCTTACTACAAATTTTGGAAAATACCCTCGAGATATCGCAGATTTTCTCAAGACTCCATAGATTTTGGAAAAGATAAACTTTGGATCGTGGATTCTCTTTATAATGTTTCTACCAATATCCCTCAAGTAGATATGGACTGGCACTTAAGAACACTCCACAAAGATCTCTCTCAGGTTTTTAATACGGAAGAGCTCTATAAAACTGTGGAGACCAAGCTGGACCATGTTGAAGAATCTTATATCCAGGCTAGAGAATTTCTCTCCACAAATTTTTTTATTCTCCTCGATATTATATTTGCCCTTTGGCTAGTTTGGGGCGTGGTAGACACACTCCTTTTGCTGCACATCGCCTACAAATAAGATGATTTTAAAAGTTAGCCTTACCTTTGTTCTAATTCTATCGCTTTGCGCTCCAATTAAAGCAACCACTTTAAAAGAAGTCACTAAACCTTTAGAAGAAGCAGTGACCAATGCGGTACAGACTACCGTAGAAGAGGTAGAATCCGCTGCCAAAGAAGCCCACACGGTGGGTGGAAAATTTTTGCAAAGCCTCATCAATGTTATGATTTCCGCTTCCCCCGGAAAAACAAGAGTTTACCTTCCTGCCCCTTCTTCGGATCCTAATTCCGGGGTCACCATGGGGATCCTCCCCGTTTTTTTATTTGTCAATGAGAAAGAAGAGATCGCGCACATCCTTGCCCCTTCCATTACCTACAACAGAATTTTTAAAGTTAACGCGACCATGCGCTACTACTGGTTTCCCCGCAAACACGCTCAAATGTTCATGATTGGTTCTTACGCCGTAGAAACAAACCGTAGATTTACTTTTCGCCACGAAGATCCCTATTTTTTAAGAGACTGGTTTTACTTTAAATGCGATGCCACCACTCAAAGGGATGGTTCGCTTCGATTCTATGGGTTTGGACCCAACTCCAAAGATTCCGCACGCGCAAACTACACATTAAGAAACAACCATTTTCAACTTCTTACAGGAGTAAACTTTTTGGAAAAGTTTCGGCTAATCCTTAGCCACCGTTTTAGAGTCGCGGAAATCGCGGAAGGTCCTATTGATTCACTACCGCAAATATCCTCTGTCACTCCTCGCCCCAAAGGCGCTTTAGACGCAAAGTCAATCTTCGCGCAGCGCCTCACCCTTGCCTACGATTCGCGAGATCTCCCCATGGCCCCCTCCCATGGACACACAGTAAACTTCTTTGCGGAAAAAGCAGGACACATGGGCGCCGATATAGCTCTGGAACGTTTCGGCGGGGAGCTAAGAGGGTTTTACCCAGCGAATAACCCCAAATTCATTACAGGGTGGAGGTTCTTAATGGAAGGAGAAACGGGCGATGACACTCCTTTCTATGAACAATCCCTGCTAGGCGGAAAAGATTCCCTGCGCGGCTTTGGCGATGCCCGCTTTATTGACCGCAACAAGATTATTTTTTCATTGGAAGAACGCATTCATCTCTACACCCTAAAAGCATTCAATGTGAATGTGAATTTTGAATTGACTCCCTTTTACGAGTCCGGAACCGTAATCCGCAATTTAAACCAAATTCAACCACAAGATTTCCACAATGTTCTCGGTCTAGGTTTCCGCACCATTGTAAAACCCAATGTCGTCGGTATCATCGACCTAGGCTTCTCCGAAGAAGGCACCGCCCTTTTCGTAGGAATTGATTACCCCTTCTAGTTTTGATAAGATTTTATTTAATAAATTTATGTTTTACCGAGGGAAAGAGGGACAGTGGTCGTGGATTTTTCACCGTTTAACGGGGATCGGGGTTCTGCTTTTTCTGATCGCCCACATTGTAGATACCGTTCTAATCGCATGGGGTCCCGAAGTTTATAACAAAGTGATGGCATTGTACCGCCATCCTCTTTTCAAAATTGGGGAAGTGGGGTTGTTTGGGAGTGTTCTCTACCATTCTTTTAATGGAATCCGCATTACTTTAATTGATTTCTGGCCTGCGGGAACCAAATATCACAAACAGATGTTTTATGTCGTTATGACTCTCTTCATCATCTGCATGATTCCCGTTTCATTCCTTATGTTAACTCACTAAATTTGTAAATATTATTATGCCTGAACCTACGGATTACAAATCTGGTCGCCCTATTCCTTACGATAGTCCATTTGAACTGTTCGCATGGCTGTTCATGCGTTTGAGCGGGATCGTTTTGCTCTTTATGGCGATAGGACATTTGGTAATTATGCACTTGATCAATAGCATCGATAATATTGACTACCAATTTGTGGTGCAAAGATGGGCCACCCCTTTTTGGCGAACTTACGACGGCATTATGCTATTCCTTGCTCTTCTACACGGATTCAATGGACTCCGAACCATTCTAGACGATTACTTAAGACCTGGACTATGGAGAAATTTTTGTTTAACTTTACTCTACACCCTTAGCTCGATTTTGATGATAGGCGGAATCTGGGTACTCGTTACATTTAAACCCCAATGAATAAGAACATCCATCAATTTGATGCGATTGTAGTTGGAGGCGGAGGCGCTGGCCTCTATGCCGCTTTAGCTTTATCTCAAGCAAAAGTTCCAACGGCGGTTCTTTCTAAACTTTACCCCACGCGTTCCCATACCGGGGCCGCGCAAGGCGGCATTGGCGCCGCTCTAGGCAACAAAGAAGAAGACCGCGCCGAATGGCACATGTTCGACACTGTAAAGGGATCCGATTATTTAGCGGACCAAGATGCCGTGGAAATCATGTGCGAGGAAGCCATTCAAACTGTTTACGAACTGGAACACTTGGGCCTTCCTTTTAATAGAACTCCCGAAGGTAAAATTGATCAGAGGCGTTTTGGCGGCCATACCAAAGATCATGGGAAAGCCCCTGTACAACGCGCCTGTTTTGCCGCCGACCGTACAGGCCACATGATTCTTCAAACTCTTTATCAACAGTGCATTAAAAATGAAGTGAACTTTTTTGATGAGTTTCATGTTGTCGACCTTATCATTCAAGACAAGATTTGTAGAGGAGTTATCGCCTACGAAATTAAAACCGGCGAAATCCATATTTTTCATGCCAAAGCAGTTTTGTTCGCCACAGGCGGCTCTGGAAGAATGTTTAAAATTACATCCAACGCGCATGCTTTGACCGGGGATGGAATGGCGATCGCTCTTCGCAATGGAATTCCTCTCGAAGATATGGAATTTTTTCAATTTCACCCTACAGGAATTTACAAAATGGGAATATTGCTCTCGGAAGCTTGCCGCGGCGAAGGCGGCATTATAAGAAACCGAACCGGTGAACGATTTATGGAACGGTACGCCCCCACCATAAAAGATTTAGCCCCGCGCGACATCGTTTCCCGCTGCATCTATTTAGAAGTGCGGGCTGGCAACGGGATCGACGGAAAAGATTATGTCCATTTAGATTTAACCCATTTGGGTAAAGAGGTGGTAGAAAAAAAGTTGCCCGACATTGCCGATTTTGTTCGCACCTACATGGGAATAGATCCCGTAACAGAACTCATCCCCATTCAACCCACAGCCCACTACGCGATGGGAGGCATCCCCACCAACTCAAATTCAGAAGTAGTCACTGATGAAAAAGGAACTCCTCTTAAAGGATTTTACGCCGCCGGCGAATGCGCCTGCGTTTCCGTGCATGGAGGAAACCGTTTAGGAACAAATTCCCTTGTAGATATTTTAGTCTTTGGCCGGCGCGGCGGACTTTCTATGGCCAAATTCTGCAAAGAAAATTCATTTTCCCCACTTCCTTCCAATTGTGAAGAACCCAGCCGCTCGTTCTTAAATCAATTTAAATCTAAATCGGGAACAGAAAAGATCTCTCTCGTAAGAGATGAACTGCAAAGTACCATGATGGACGGCTGCGGCGTCTTTAGAACGGAAAAATCCTTGAAAGAAACTTTAGCGAAAGTGAAGGCGCTAAGAGACCGCGCTAAAAATATATCCGTATCCGATCAATCTCAAGTTTTTAACTCTGAACTTTTGGACGCGGCTGAACTGATTAACTTAATCGATTTAGCCTGGGTCACAGTAGAAAGCGCGCTCGCCAGACAAGAATCCCGCGGAGCCCACTACCGAGAAGATTTCCCAAAAAGAAATGATTCTACCTGGATGAAACACACCCTTGCGTCTCTATCCAATAGCAATGTAGAATTAAATTATAAGCCTGTTAAAATTACAAAATTTCAACCCCAGGAGCGAAAATATTGATTTATAGTCGTCATTCCGGCGAAAGCCGGAATCTAGTTAACTTTATCTCTTCGCTGGATTCCGGCTTTCGCCGGAATGACGCACGTTGTATTTAACATGAAAATAGAACTTAAAATCCAACGCTTCAACCCAGAAAAAGACTCCGAACCTCATTTCGAGAATTATTCTGTAGAATCAGAGCCCACTGATAGAGTTTTAGACGCTCTTCTCCAAGTCAAAGGATTGCTAGACGGTTCGCTCACCTTGCGCAAATCCTGTGGTCATGGCGTTTGCGGTTCCGACGGCATGCGCATCAACGGACGCAACATGCTCGCCTGCAAAGTTCTTATTCGAAATTTAGAACAACCCATTACTATCGAGCCCATGAAAGGTTTCAAAATTATAAAAGATCTAGTCGTCGACATGGATGCGTTTTTTGAAAAGTATCGTTCTGTTAAACCTTATCTCATTCAAGAAGAAAGCGCCCCAGAAAAAGAGCGCCTCCAATCCCCCAAAGAAAGGGAAAAGTTCGACGACACCACCAAATGCATCCTTTGCGCCTGCTGCACAACAGCGTGCCCTTCATTTTGGTCCGATCCAAACTATGTAGGCCCCGCTTCCATTGTTCAAGCCCACAGATTTATTTTTGATTCCCGTGATCAAGGAAAAGAAGAACGCTTAGATGTTCTAGGCGACCGCGAAGGCGTCTGGCGCTGCCGCACCATATTCAATTGCGTAGACGCCTGCCCCCGAGACATCGATGTCACCAAAGCCATCGGCGAAGTAAAGAAAAAACTTTTATTTAGGAAAATTTAATGGGAACTGCGCTCGTAGATAAAGTTTGGGATTTGCATAAGGTTAGGAAACTCCCGAATGGAAAGGATCAAATTTTTATTGGCCTCCATTTAATTCATGAAGTCACTAGCCCCCAAGCTTTCCAAATGATTCGGGAAGAAAAACTTAAAGTTCTATTCCCAAAAAATACTTTTGCCACTGTAGACCACATTGTACCTACGGAAGACCAATCCCGCCCACTCAAAGATCCTTTAGCAGAAGAAATGTTGGTCGCTCTAGAAAAAAACACAAAAGAGTTTGGAATACAATTTTTTAATTTTGCTTCCTCTAAACAAGGAATTGTGCATGTCATTGGTCCAGAACTAGGATTAACCCAACCGGGGATGACCATTGCTTGCGGCGATTCTCACACCAGCACCCACGGAGCTTTTGGCGCCCTTGCCTTTGGCATTGGCACCACCCAAATTAAAGATATTTTAGCCACACAAACTTTAGCCTTAAGTAAACCTAAGTCGCGCAGAATTGATATTACAGGAAAATTAAATAAAGGTGTTTACGCAAAGGATGTTATTTTAACCATTATTCGTCTTTTAGGAGTCAACGGCGGTATTGGATTCTGCTACGAATATAGCGGTGAAGTCATTGACCGCATGACCATGGAAGAGCGCATGTCCATCTGCAACATGTCCATAGAAGGCGGCGCCAGGATGGGGTACATTAATCCCGATGACACAACCTTTGAATACCTTAAAGGAAAAGATTTTGCTCCCAAGGAGGAGTCATTTGATAGAGCAGTCGCTTGGTGGAAAAAGATCGCATCCGACAAAGATGCTCACTATGATGATAGTGTTACGATCGATGGTTCTAAAATTGAACCCATGGTCACATGGGGTATTAACCCGGGCCAAGCGATCGGTGTCAGTGAAAATTTACCAGAACCAAAATCTTTAAAATCTACCGATAGAGAAACTGCCGATGAAGCGTATAAATATATGTCTTTACACCCAGGCCAACCCGTAAAAGGCACTCCTATTAGCGTAGCCTTTATTGGCTCCTGTACCAACGGTAGAATTTCAGATTTAAGAGAAGCAGCCAAAATTGCCAAGGGAAGAAAAGTATCTAAAAAAGTTAAGGCTTTGGTCGTTCCCGGTTCCCAACAAGTTCAAAAAGCCGCCGAAAAAGAAGGCTTAGATCAAATTTTTAGTGAAGCAGGTTTTGAGTGGAGGCAAGCAGGCTGCTCCATGTGTCTAGCCATGAACCCGGATAAGTTACAAGGCAACCAACTCTGCGCCTCTTCTTCCAACCGCAACTTTAAGGGACGCCAAGGAAGCTCCACTGGAAGAACCATGCTCATGAGTCCCGCCATGGTCGCTGCCGCCGCCATTTCCGGCGCAGTTTCCGACGTCCGCGATTTTTTATGATAGGAACTAAACAAATAAAATCTGTAAGCGGTCGTGGAATTCCCCTTCCAGGGAACGATCTCGATACAGATCGTATTATTCCAGCCCGATATCTCAAGTGTGTCACCTTCGATGATCTGGGCCAATATCTCTTTTACGATGTCCGCTTTAATGCCGATGGCTCCAAAAAAGAACACTCTTTAAACGATGAAAAATATAAAGGTGGAACCATTCTAATTGTAAGCAGAAATTTTGGCTGCGGCTCTTCTCGAGAACACGCGCCTCAATCTATTGTAAGATATGGAATCAAAGCGATCGTTGGAGAATCCTTCGCCGAAATTTTTGCCGATAACTGCACCGCCATAGGGTTACCCTTGGTCACAGCCCAATCGGAAGATATCGCTAATCTTATGACCTTTGTACAAGATGACCCTGCCTGCGAAATTAAAGTGGATTTAGAAAAACAGGAAGTTTCTTACGGGGATTTTATGATTCAAGCCAGCCAACCCGACTCTGTAAAAAAAGCGCTTCTGGCTGGAACATGGGATTCTACGCGCGAACTCTTAAGTTCAAAAGAGCAGATCGAAGCAGTCGCAAAAAACTTACCTTATACTTCCCAATTTAAAAATTCTAAATGAAGAAGGAAATTCTACTTCAAAGCGTCTGCGCAAAATCCAAAGTCAATAGTTTCACAGCCAAACGCGTGATCCGATCCCTCGTCCACGCCATTGGAGAATCCATTCAATTAGGAGAAAAAGTAACCCTTTCCGGCCTAGGCACATTCCGCATAAAACCACGCAAAGCCAAAAAAGCCCGCAACCTAAAAACAGGTGAAACAATCCACCTCCCCGACGGCAAAAAAATCTCCTTTAAACCCAGCCTCTCCTTCAAACGCCTGCTGAAAGCTTAAGTTCCGAAAGCAATATTTTTTTTGGGTTTAAAAAGACCCAAAGCCGCCGCAATAGTTACAGCGTAGCGAGTTACATTCAACAAAAACATCACAAAACCAGCCCGAACTAAACCAAATCTTTTAAATAAGTAGTGTCCAATATCTTTACGATAAAGAGCGGATATTTTCTTCCAGTTTTCCTTACCCACACTCTGGTGTTGGGCATGCGTTAAATGACCTTCGTAGAGATAATAAAGCCCCCACCCTGCCTGCCTCATTCTTAAACAAATATCATTTTGAACCGCGTAGAGATAAAACTTTTCGTCGTAAAGCCCAACCTCATCCAACGCTTCTCGTCTAAACAATACAGCGGTATCTACAATATCTACAGAGCGAGAACTTTTTCGATCCCAGTCCGCGTAGGCAAAATCGTCCGTTAATTTCTTTAAAGTTTTTTTAAAAATCTTTCCCAGAAAAGTAAAGTTGAGCAAGGAAAATAGATAGGTATGATCCCGACTATAACATTTTGAAAAAAACTCCCCATTGGGATAATAAAAGGGACAGCCCAACACCGCGATTTTTGGATTTTTATCCATAAACTGAACCATCGTAGAAATCAAATTGTCCGTAAATTCTAAATCCGCGTCGCCAATAAAGATATATTTTCCTTTGCTGGCGCGAATTCCTTTATTAAAACCCCGCGCCACATAAAGATTTTCTTGGTTCGCGATTAAATTCACTTGAGGAAAGCGTTCCCGAACCATTTGAGCGCTCCCATCGGAAGAAGCGTTATCCACTGCCACCACTTCAAAATTTATCCCAGAAATATGCTTGTAAATAGAACGCAGGCAGGGTTCTAGCCATTCTTTGGTATTGTAGTTCAGCAGAATAATAGAGCAGTCCATTATTAAGTATTTTTGGGACAGGTA
>OBEQ010433532.1_pt1 | contig 18482 bp, 9 predicted proteins | sample 1670901 | NCBI WGS metagenome assembly OBEQ01 (sample SAMEA104232315, study PRJEB22302) | groundwater metagenome | biome: forest; feature: aquifer; material: groundwater | place: USA | collected 2011-08-07 | depth 5.4 m
CTACAAGTAGTGCTAATTCGCAATACTTGGCTCTAAATGTAGGGTGGGCACCGCCCACCAAATTACTTTTGCGACACCCTCTCCTGCGTGGGAATGTCTAACTCTGTTGTGGCATTTTTGTTATGAAAAAAGTGATCGCATTTATACTCTACCTGGCGATGGGCATGTCGGGTTGTGGTGGTGGCGGTAGCAGTGACGCCACACCCGCCGCCAATGTTGATGAAGTAGCAGAGACGAATCAAAATACTGACTCTAACAATAGTGATGCTGTAACTAGCGAAGACAATACGAGCGAAGTTACTCTCAGCGGTGCAGCCATTGATGGGCCGGTGATTAATGGCACCGTGGCATTTTACCAACCTGATCTGACACTCTGCGCTACAACCTCCACTGGCACCGATGCCCAATATACCATCACCCTGCCAGCAACTTGTGTTTATCCACTCAAAGGCCAATTAACTGGCGGGACTGATCTGACGACAGGTCTTGCCAATTCCACCACGATGTTTTCCATTGTCTTGGATAACACACCAACGACCATTAATTTTAATCCGCTCTCAACCATCATCTATCACAGTGTTATCAGCAATCAGTCTGATGGTGCCTTAACGTCTGTCACAGCAGACGACTTGAATATGGTGGAACAGATTGTGATGAATCAATTCGGCTTTTCGATCAATGCCGAACAGAGAAACATTCACCCCATGACAACGGCGATAACCTCGGCCAACGTCACCTCATTTATTCAGACGAATGAGGCGATCATGGAAGTGGTAAGACGCAGCGCAGGCAGTAAATCGGTAGATCTGTTTTTAACTGCCCTGGGGACGGATATTGCTGACGGCAAATTGGATGGCAAGAAGGGTGACACTGCAATAAGTGATACGCTCACCAGCCAACTGGGCATAACAGGCAGTCAATTGACGACCAGAATACAAAACAATACGGCGCTGGTCGCAGTTGAGCTGTTGACGAATAGTTTGCGTGTGACGACTCCCTCTGGCCAATTGCTGCAGTCCAGTGACGTATTAAATAATTTGGCGTTTGGTATAAAGTCATTCACCCGATCGCAAGCGCACCAAGTCGAATTGGAAAAAGCTAAAAATGATTTACAACAACTGAAAATAACCCGCGAGTTTTTGCAACAGACAAAAGCCGCACTCGATGTAAGCCTGAGCCTGGCACCAACCTCGGGCGAGCAATTCTCGTCGCTGAATATTTTGCTTGACGATCTCAACCTGCTTCTGACCGCAATGGGTGACGATTCTGAAATGAATACTGATAATGTTACCGATATACTGGGCAATCTCTCGGACAATCTTTCGCAGCTTACCAGCACCATCACCGCGATTGGAGAGGGCATCGGTGTTGATGAAGAGGATTCAGCAGAGTCCGACACGGAAGATACTAATTCGGCAGACACTGATCCGGAAACATCTGATCCACAAACCCCTGATGCGGGAGGTTCTAATGCAGCAAGTTCTGGTTCGGTTGACTCTGATTCGGAAGATTCTAGTTCAGAAGATTCTGATTCAGCAGGTTCTGGTTCGGTTGACCCTGATCCAGAAGACTCAGATCCAGAAGATTCAGATCCCGTCGATCCCGACCCAGTGGATCCAGTTGAGCCAAGTCTCCCCCAGCTAACAATTGCTAATGTCTCCATCACCGAGGGTGATGCAGGCACCACTAGCGCCAATGTTACTGTGACTTTATCTACAGCAAGCAGCGAAACCGTCAGCGTTGACTACGCCACACTAAACGGTACTGCTGCCAGTGGCAGTGATTATAACGCAGCAAATGGCAGTCTCAGTTTCGCCCCTGGCGATACCGAGAAAACTATTTCAATCTCAATACTCGGCGACATTCTTAATGAAGCGAATGAAACATTCACTATAACCCTGGCCAATCCAGCGAATGCGGAGATAGACGATGGCAATGCTCAGGCAACAATTACCGATGACGATGCAGATCCCACCGTCAGCCTTGTCAGCGCGGCGCAAACTGTCGGTGAAAATGCAGCAAACATTTCCATAGAGATAGAGCTTGCGACTGCAAATGGCGTGGATACCAGTATCCCTTTTCAGTTATCAGGTACCGCAACAGCTGACGTCGATTATGCTGCACCAATCGCATCCGTAACTATCCCCGCTGGGGAAACCACTGCCACTATAACTATTGCGCTCACCGATGATGGATTTGATGAAGCGAACGAATCCCTCATCATTACTTTGACTACACCAACCTACGCGCAATTAACCGCAAGTAACGTGCATACAATTACCATAACCGACAACGATTATCCTGCCGCTGTTCCTCGCACCGGCCAGACTGAAACCTATGGAGTGGGCGATGACGGTGATCTGCAACCGGGCAGTGTCTGGCCTGACCCGCGTTTGGTGGATAATGGCGATGGTACGGTGACCGACAACTTGACGGGATTGATGTGGATAAAAGATCTCATGTGTATAGCGGGTACTTGGACAGAGATTTTTTCCATCGTGGATGAACTCAATAGCGGTGAGAAGACTTGTACAGCCTATACGGAAAATTATTCGGATTGGCGTGTGCCCAATATTAATGAGATAAAAAGTCTCAACGATATTGGCACTTCATCGTCAATGCCCACTGATAATCCATTTGGCAACCCGGTTTTTGATTATTGGTCAAGTACATCCTTAGCGCTTGATAGTAGTTATGCTTTTCAATTGAATTTGCCCACTGGCGAAGCAAAATCTTTCGCGAAAACTGACTCGGACTATACCTTGCCAGTGCGCACCATCGAAGGCAGAGATAATTTAGCGCCAATTGCGCGAACCGGGCAGACCATCTCCTATGTCGAAAATGATGATGGTGATTTGCAACTAGGCGTGGCATGGCCTAGTCCTCGATTCGTTGACAATAATAATGGCACCATCACTGATAATCTGACCGGATTGAACTGGATGAAGGGAGTGGATTGTTTTAACGGCTGGGGCGCTCTTGCTTGGGATAAAGCACTAGATAAAATTGTAGAGCTGAACAATGGCACTGAAGACTGGTGTTCGGGATATGTATCTGGCACCTTCAATGATTGGCGTTTACCGACGATTAATGAATTGGAGACATTGATTGATTACAGTCGTGCTAATCCTTCACTGCCGGCTGATGCACTCTTTTTAAATTTTCCAGGCAATTATTTCTATTCCAGTTCCACGAATGGCTATTCGCCATCTAGCAGATGGGGCGTACTGTTTTTTAATGGTTCGATGGAGGACATCAGCATGAACACCAAAGTGTTACTGGTGCGCGGGGGTACACAATAGCTGATAAGGTTGAGTTGCTCTTCGTCCAACTCCTCTAAATCGAGCAGCGCGTTATGCGCCCCTTGCGTCACGCGGATAAACTCATCCAATTTTACCTGCATCGCCTCAGTGTCACGATTCTGCGTATTCTGAATGAGAAACACCATCAGAAAGGTCACTATCGTGGTGCTGGTATTTATCACCAATCACAGGTTTACCAATTGACGCCTAATCTAAAATGGTAAGGCTTCTAATGTCCTATATTCGGGTATAATGATGCCAAGAATCAATGCTATAGTCGCGGCGGCTCATATGATCTTTGCGATAAGTTTGCGATCCCCTTATACAAAGATTAAAGACTCTGGAAAAAATAAGCCGTAGATGTAATTTTCATTTACCGCCACAAACATCAACTATCAGAGACAATTTAAGCTTTTTCTAACGACAAGCTGTATCCACCACACATACATATACAGTCAGCTCCATACGCCCAGACGAATTACATTGCTCGTTTTGATTGAAAGATTTATCTATTATTACAGTAGGATGGTACCCTTCGGAAAATACAAATAGGGAGTATTCAGTCAAGCTATAAATCTCCGCGATAAAATGGAAACCATCTGCTTTATCTGACCAGGGTATAACTCTGCTAGTTTTACCAGATCCAGAATCAAACTCAATAGTAACCTCAGCATCTTGTACCAAATCTCCAGTAATGGAATCTTTGACCACCACCAGAAGATCTGCTGTTCCTGCAAGATCTCCACTACATGACACTGGTACTAGGCCATTAATCTTTTCGTCGGGCGAGGGAGGAGTTGATATTGCTGGAGACTCAACATCCCCATTCCCTTCAATACCTTGTTCGGATTGATCAATTTCGGCGGCAGGCGCTTCATTTACAACTTCCACTGATGGCCCTTCATTTTTAGTTCCACCAGTTCCTTCAATACCAGAAGTTTCTTCTCCATTGTTACCTGAATTATCAAAACAACCGACACAAATAGATAAGAATAAACTGAAGACTGAATATAATAAATTTCTGTACATGGATTCAACCCAATAATAGATACGTATTTGGAGTTTAAAATATAATGTCTTACGCCGAGCTGCTGCTCCGCCTTAACGAATAAAAGCACAGAATCTTCGGCGGCGATGAGTTGCTTAATTTATTCCTGATAGCTTGGTTAAGTTCCTATGATCGCTAAATCAGCCAGACGGTAAATTAAGTCGCTTTTAAAATTGCGGCTGAAATATAGCATACAATCAGCGCAAAAAGGATATTACCAAAGTAGTAGTTTCTGGCTATATATTATGCGTTTTAATGGATTGTCGGGCATGCAATATCCGATGAACTGGATACCAGAGTCTCTATTCAGCTATCAGGTGCTGCAATAGTTGACGTCGATTATGCAGCACCAATAGCATCCGTAACGACCTCTGATGGGGAAACGACATAGCTTTTACCGATGATGGTTTTGATGAAGCGAACGTATCCCATATCGTTACCTTAACTATGCCAACCGTCGCCGAATTAACTGAGAGCAGCGTGCATATCATCACAATAACCGAACGATTATCCCGCGGTTGTCCCTCGCATAGGGCAGGCCATCTCTTATGTCGACAATGATGATGGTGATTTGCAAATGGGTGTCGTATGGCCCAGCCCTCGATTTATTGACAATGCTAACGGTACCTTCACAGATAACTTGACTGGATTGATTTGGATGAAAAATGCGGAATGTTTTGGTGGCTGGGGCGCGCTTGCTTGGTCAATTGCATTGGAAAAAATTGTTGATCTCAACGATGGTACTGAAGACTGGTGTCCGGACTATGTATCTGGCACTTTCAATGATTGGCGTTTGCCAACGATCAATGAATTGGAATCATTGATCGATTACGGTCGGTCTAATCCTTCACTGCCGGCTGGCATACCCTTTTTAAATCTCCATAATGATTACTACTATTATTCCAGTTCCACGAATAACTATTCTCCCTCCAATCGATGGGGGGTCTTGCTTTTTAATGCTTCAATGTATGACAGCGGTATGAATACTAGAGTTTTGCTGGTGCGCGGGGGTGCACAATAATATGAATAATTGCCTTCTGCATAATTTGTTAGCCTCTAACATCGGGCACATCCGTATCGCTGTTGCCATCCAGCAACTCATTGCGCGCTTCCTCCGCCAATCTCTCGTAGTCGTCCCTGATAAGGTTGAGTTGCTCTTCGTCCAACTCCTCTAAATCGAGCAGCGCGTTATGCGCTCCTTGCGTCACGCGAATCAACTCATCCAATTTTACTTGCATCGCCTCAGTGTCACGATTCTGAGTATTCTGGATAAGAAACACCATCAGAAAAGTCACTATCGTGGTGCTGGTGTTTATCACCAATTGCCAGGTATCGCTAAAGCCAAATATCGGTCCGGTGGTGGCCCAGATAACAATAAGCGTAACCGCCAGGCTGAAGGTAATCGGTTGACCTGTCGCCCTTGCCGCCCATTTTGCAAAGCGGGTGAACAATGAAAGCGATTTGGTAGGGTGCATAATTTTCTCCTTAAGATTGATTTTTTTTCGTTCTAATGATCGATAGAAATTCGAAGAGGTAATTGTTTGTTATTTTTTGTGGTGCGGAGGTTTCGCATCAGATTGTTTAGGCTCACTGTTTTCAGTTTTAGAATGTTCATTTTTAGGCAGCTCAGTCTCCGGTAAATCTACTAAGTTCTCCGGCTTTGACTCCAACGCATGGACAAAAGCATTTTTTATAATACCGACCAGCGCTGACCACACACCTATCTGAGGATTGTCTATTCGACCTGTAAAGGGAATTTTAGTCGCTAAACGGTGGGTTTTCTGATTGCGAAACAATTGACTGGCGGAACCAACGATATTTTCCCACAGCACTTGCAGCGGATTATCGCCTTCTTTTTTGACATCTTCTTTCCAGGAGAATACGTCAATATTTTCAATGATGGGTTTTATATAGCCCTCCACATAGCCCTTCTCTGCGGCTATTTCCCAAAAAAGATCTAACTTGCCGGCCTCGATATCAAATGGCGCATAGGTTTTAATGAGATTATCGAGGGCCATGATATTGAGCCCTGTTAACTCGCCGTTGACATCGAAATGATGTTGTTCGGCAAAAGGATCAATCTGTGCAGCCATGTTGAGTTTAGCGTCATGCATGACGGTGCCTCTTATCTCCAGACTGGCGAGTAAAGATCCCGAAATTTTTGAACTATTGGTGAAGTTGATAAGTGACGCTTGAAGATCCGCGATGAAAACATCAACGGCGGGTTTCTTATCGATATTTCTAAAATGCAAGCTGCCGTTGTGTATTAGTATTCTATCCATACGTAGAGGAAATAGATCGCTGATGACATCCAGCCAAGAGGCTTCTTTACCCGTTTGAGCACGCTCGGGTTTTTTGCTGTCGATGATATTAATTTCCGGCGCAAATAGTTCAGCTTTACCCACGAGATTTCCTTTAAGTAAGGCCTTCCACAAGATGGAAAGTTCAATCTTTTTAGCCGAAAACAGGGGTATATCCTGCTCGCCGGAGATTTTAACGATTTTGATATTCTCAATTTCATAGGCACCCCGAAGCAGATGTAAATCAATATCTCCCACTTCACCATGATAAGCTTTTGGCTCATCCAATTTTTTATTCACGTACCAGGTGACGGCGGTCGACATAGATGCGCGCACACCTATGATGACAAGGAGCAGCAGTGTAATAGTGAGGTAAAAATTGCGTTTCTTATGTGTCATCTCTTCTGCTTCCACGCATACACATCCATGCATTTCACCGCTGCTGCACATTCATGCGCAGCAGCAATCGCGAAGCTGCTTGCAGACTGCTGATACACCATCAGATCTTGGGTGGATGACCTCGCCCAAAGAACAGAGAGACGACAAAAATGATAAGAAATACAAAAAATAGAATTTGGGCAATTTCGACAAATGCCGAGGAAATTCCGGCAAAACCGAAAAGACCAGCAAGGATAGCTAGGACAAAAAATATGGCTGACCAATACAGCATGTTAATTCCTCCTCAGTGAAGTTTAACTGCTTCAATCAAGAGCGAATACAAGAACCGCGCCAACAAAATTGGAAATTAATTTATAAAGCCCACGAATTACGCAGGCTAGAATAGTGGACAAATCCCCCGCCTGTCGGCCGCTCATACGTGAGCATCGCCACCCACTTTAGCAAAGGGGGCGGCCGACAGGCGGGGGATTTGTGCGCCGCGCATTTGATCACTACACCAACCAGGGAAAAAGTTGTGGGTAATGATAAACCCAAAGGGAGAGGGCGATTTGCGAATATTTTTAGATAACGGTTGCCAGAAATATTTCCGCCTAGTTCCGCAACCGTGCATCTAAATTTAGCATCGCAACTGACTGTTCATCGAATCAATCATCAAACCAACCGCTAAAAGCTAATGAGGAACCCGTCTGTCATTGTACTTTCTGTCAATGTACTAGGGGATGCTGTGCTTCTCGACTAACATTCCTCACACCCATCAAGCCACCAACAACGCTGATGGTTGCTGACAGCAGTACAGCGAAAAACAAAATCCACAAGGCTGCGCTTGCGATATCGACCCCTTGGTTTATTTGCTGCCGGGTTTCAGGTGCTGCGAGTTCGGGCGTGCCGGACATAATCATCAATGCATCCGCAATATTAGCTGATTGCTCTGGATTAATTGCCATCGTAACCTGTAAAAAACTGACAGCTCCTTCGCGGTCACCTTTTTTGATTAAGTTTTGCAGTTCATTGAGATTTTCTGGCGTCAGCATATCCGCGTTAATATCCGTATTGGCCGCCAAAAACATGCGCATTCGCTCGAGTGGATTAACCGCAGCCCCTGTATCCGGTGTAGAGATTGCTACTGATTGCGTCACACTACTAAAAACGCCGCCAAATAGCGTTGCCATAGCGGATGCCGAGAGTAGCGCATAGAGCACGGTAGTGGCGCCCCAAACTACAAAGCCATGCAGCAAACCATCCATTTTTCGCCGCAATCCAGACATTCTTGCGGCGACAAAACCACTCACAAAAGCTGCGGCCAGCATACTAAGGCCATTCCATACCGCCGTCCAGGTTGGCACGTCTTGCACGCCCGTACCTTCCGCTGTGACATTAATAGCTGTCATGCCGGTGGCAATACCAAATAAGATTAATAATATGTGGGTAGCAAGACCAGCGATCAGCCCTGCAAATATTGCGCTCCACGCAACCGGCGGAAAACGAGTCGCACTGCGTCCAAAGGTAACTACTTCCGCAACTTCAATATTATCTGTGGTGAGATTATTTCTAGAGAAAGGTTCCATATGCGTCTCCTGTTATCATTTATCTTCGATAAGTGATTGATACAAATTGTATGTGGATTTGTTGATCCACGGCTACAGTTACTTGTCCTTTAATACAGAGTGCTTGTAATACAGAATGCTTGATCAGAAAAGGAACCAAAGTGCTGTGTGTGAGCAAAAATAAAAAACTAATTCTGCTATCATCGCAAAAAGGTATGCACAAAATGGCCCAGCTATGAGGCAATATTTGAGTTAATTGTATTTGTGACTAAAGTATTGTGCTCAATTCTTCTCATATAAAAATGAAAAAAACTAGAACTGAATAGAGCTCTGCACTATCTTCCCAGCTTCAACCGCTGTTCGTTGGTAGACAGTGCCATAATCTGCTCTGAATGCGCGGAGTAAAACTCTACCCGGAATTTCATCGCGGAATTCATAGAGTCCATTGTAATCCGTGAAAGTGAAATTCATCTCATTTTCATGGTAGCTAAGTACTAACACCCAAAGCAGTGGATACCCAGCGGCGTTGGTCACGCGGCCTTTGATCACACCAACGTTATTAAACTCAACGCCTTTTGCCGTATGTTGGGTATTGCGTCGGTACATCGGCCAAGGTGTATTGGCAAGGCTGTGTCCACCTTCGACAGCGTAGAGTTTGCCATCAACCGAACCAAAATAAATTGTGCCATTGAGATCGATAATGGGAGAAGAATGTACTGCGCCGGCGGTTGTGATATGCCATTTTTCAGTGCCGTTGGAATTTATGGCGTAAAAGTTGTGGTCGGCAGAACCCACATAAATCGATTCATTGGCATCAACTGCCGCCGTAGACATGATCCCACCGCCAGTGTGAAACTGCCATTTTAATGTGCCGTTAGGATTGAGCGCATAAAGATTGCCATCGAACGAACCAACATAAAGAGTGCCATCGCCGCCGATACTGACGGCGGCTGTGATCCATCCGCCAGTTTTAAATGTCCAAAGTCGTTGACCATCGGCGCGGAATGCGTAAAGCGTCGAACCCTGAGTTACCGATGTGCCCACATAAACAGTACCATTTTTATCGATGGTGGCTGGGCCTTCGATAAGGTTATCGACCTGCGCTTGCCACTTCACGCTGCCGTCCGAATTAAAGGCGAAAAGATTCAGTCCTGAGCCAACATAAATAGTGCCATCGGCGCCAATGGTTGGCGGAGAGTTGATTCTTTTGCCCGTTGAGGAACGCCACTTTAATGTGCCATTGGGATTAATCGCGTAAAGATCATCGGCGCCAACATAAATGGTGCCATCCTTTGCTAAAGCGGGTTCGCAATGCACAGAATCATCGATCGGATAAATCCATTGCAGACTGCCTGTAGAATTAACGGCATAGAGATCAACCTGGCCGATATACAGCGTGCCTTGGGGTGTGATCGCCGGTGCGAAAGTCATCGAATGCCCAGGGTAAAACTGCCAGCGTAAAGTGCCGTTAGGATTTAACGCATAAAGTTTATTGGAGCCGACATGGACAGTGCCGTCAACACCTAGCGTCGGTGACCAATAGATAGGGGCTCCAGTATTGTAGGTCCATTTAATATCGCCTTCTGCTGCTGTAACGGTTAGCGGTAGTGTTGCGATCAGGAGCAACAAGCATTTAATAATTTCGATCATGTTGAAGGACCTGCAAGAATTTTTTCAGAAAGGAGAGCCGCAGTAATATGGCGTCCTGGATCATACTCCAGGTCACCGCAATCAGCCTAAAAAAAGATTCAAGTTCTGGTGACGAGAACATCTCAAACACCTGTTTTAAGACCGAACGGTTTTTCTTTTCAGCCATAGAGGAGGCATTGATCTGATGTGGGAAAGCTCTCCGCAAATGACATTTCTTTTACCGCGTCCGCCAAATTAAAGGCTTAAGGAGACTATTTTAGGTTTTCGCGAGTATCGCGCTTGATAACTCATTGATCATTTGTTATTAATCTTATCCAGCTGACGGAATCATTGAGAGAAATTTTTCACTAAAGTAATTACCGTTAACTAGTATTATTTTTCATCAGACGCCGATGCTGATTTCGATTAAAAGAACGGCTAAAAGCACGATTAAAAGTACAGTTAAAAGAGCTATTACAAGGTACTATTAAAAGTACAAGCAAAAAAACTAGTAGAAGCGCAATTAAAAGAATAATAAAGCTGTAATCTTTGAAACAATGATAACTAGCACCATCTATAATAAAAACTATTAATTAAAAGAACTATTAATTAAAAAAATAGGAAAGGCGATCAAATTGCAGGGAATCTTCAGTGTTAGGCCTATCGTGGGGAGATGGAGTCTAGTGGTAATGGACTCCTGTTTTGGGTTGAGATACCGGAATTTTCTATTTTCCAAGCAAATTTCTACTCTACCTATTTTCGTTTTCAACATGGCTTTCTTCAATCGCTATATTCAACAAGGTCTTTGCCAAAATCCATACATAAATTTCTCTTCCTTGATTAGGTAAACTATGCACAAATCAATGGAACTGTCACAGGAAGAGATCACCACAGTCCTAACAAAAATATGGACAGATGTTTTTGCCACCGATGATATTAGCTTAACGGATAATTTTTATGAACTGGGCGGCGATTCCATGGCCGCCACACGAATTGTTTCACGGCTAAATTCACATTTCGCTATAGATTTTCCTTTGGGTTTGGTATTTGACAAGCCCACCATAAACGAACTGGCGCTGATGTTGATCAGTTTTCTGCAGCACGCTGAATCAGCGCTGCCGACTTTGCAACGTCTGGAGCACGAGCAGGGCAGGGTAGCACTCTCTTATCAGCAAAAGCGTTTATGGTTTATCTACAAATTTGAAAATAACCAGAGTGCCTACAATATTCCCTTCGCTTTTGAACTTAGCGGCGAGCTTAATGTTGCCGCTCTAGATCAAGCTTTCCAACTCTTGTTAATTAATAATGAAATTTTGCGGGTGAAATTCGCTGTTCGCGATGATCAACCGATAATGCAAATACATTCGGCTGCATTCACCTCACCGTCCCAAGAAAAGCTGTCCCAAGAAAAGTGGTCGCTAGAAAAAGAAAATATTCAACTCGATGCCCAGATCCATTCAGTGGTTCAGCAACTCAAAAAGCGCTTCGTGCAGACAGAGGCCCATCGCCCGTTTGAACTGGAGCGCGAATTCCCGTTTCGCGCCAAACTCGTTTGCTTTAACCAAGCGGGCCGAGCAACGCCGGTTGACGCGCTTTTAATATTGAATGTTCACCATATCGTGGCGGATGGCTGGTCTGTTAGTTGTATCATCAAACAACTTGATCACTATTATGCAGCGTTGAATCGTGGCGAATCATTCGAAGCGTTACAAACAGATTATAAAAGCCAATATGCCGACTATATCGGCTGGCAACAGCAGTGGATTGAAACACATTTCCCGCGTAAACAACTGGACTACTGGGTAAAGCAACTCAACACTTGTCCACTGGAGATCGATCTACCGAAGGACAAAGCGCGTCCTGCGAAGATGACCTATGAGGGTGAACAAGTTCGATTTCAGCTAGATGCAGCGTTAACAGCGCGCATCGACACTTTCTGTCGTCAACAGCAAATCACGCCATCTGTGTTGCTTATGTCCTGTTACGCGTTGGTGTTATCACGTTATGCTCGGCAAGCAGACCTTTGTATTGCAGTTCCTGTAACAGGACGACATCAGCTTGATATCGAAGATCTGATCGGCTTGTTCGTGAATACGCTCAATATAAGAACTCGAATCACTGCCTCACTCACTGTGTATGCGCTGCTTGAACAGGTGCAACAGCTGGTTATCGATGCTTTCGCGCATCAAGATGCGCCGGTCGAGTTAATGCTGGAAGAACTCGGTATTGAGCGGCGGGTCAATATCAATCCGCTTGCTCAGGTGTCGTTTGTCTATAACAACAATAACATTCAAACCAAAATCGAAGCGGGGGAGATTCTCGCCCTTGGCGAATTGCAGGCGAAAGCGATCAACCCACAGCGGATATTTACCAAATTTGATTTGACGCTCTGTATTTTTGAATCCAGCCAAACATTCCTCGGTATTCTTGAATTTAACACCAATTTGTTTGCGCGCAATACGATTGAGAAATTTGTGCTGCATTTTTCTCGGGTGGTCGAAAGTTTTATTGCTGCACCTCAGCAACGATTAGCAGCTATCAAGCTCTACACGGATATTGAGTTATATCAGGCCTTGTCAGTTGAGCCGTCAGACGTTGAGTCGATCGCGCCATTGACGCCAGTGATGCGAGACATCTATCTGCATACTTGGCAAAATTCGTCAGCGCCGCTTTACCATGATTGCTATCACGGTCATATCGTTGAAATTAAACAAGCGATTATTCCGTCCAGTCTGAGTCAAGCGGCCAATCATCTCGCACAACAGTACTCTGTGTTGAGAACTCAGTTTAAGCCCAGCCCCTATCGCTATACTGATGCGGTTTATCGCTGTATTAAACGCGATGCTGCAATCATTATCCACTTTGTTGAGCATGAGACTGACTCGTTACACAATTTGCATCAGGAACATTTAGCGCATTGCCGACTTTTAATAGACGACCCTAATCTATTACACTTACGGTTGATCAAGCTTGCTGAACAACACTATGCATTATCTGTTGTTGCTCACCAGCTGTTATTGGATTCGCCATCATTGAGTCATTTTATAAATCAGCTTGGACAGTGTTATGCGGCTGAGATAAATGGTGCCAAACTCTTAGCAACAGGCACAGATACTTTTTCTGATTATTGTGCAACATTTTCTCTACATGATTTGGCTTCCAGTACCGATATAGAAAGCGCTGTTGCAGATGGCATTGAAATTCCGTTTATCAATAATCCTGCGGCTGTGCTGCCGATTCCTCATCACTTGGTCGAAGATCACCTTGAGATTGATCAGCTCAATTGGCAAAAAATTTCGCATTTTTCTGCACAGCAAGGCGTAACTGAAGAATTATATTTCAAAGCGCTGCTCGGTGTTGTGCTAGCGCTTTATTACCGTGTTGACGAAACATTCGCGATTACTGAAATCACGTCGACAGCAAACGAACTCTTGCTCGGTTGCACGTTGCAATCCGGCCCTGTTGTTTATCCAAATCCGAAATCTATGGGTGATTTTGCGGACTGGTTACATGTAGTAAATGTACAGCAAAAAACAACTGCTGAAATTATCCAGTCCTTGCTGCCACAGGGTAGACTACACGTTTCGTTTGGCGCTATTGATAATTCCTGTGCGTTAACATTTTTGGGCGTTGAACTTATTCCTCAGCGTCTTGCGCCCTCGCTGGAGTCAACAGTTAATATTACGTTGGTCAAAAATGCCGAGACTGCATCGCTTTATCTAAATTGCTATCAAGATCAATTTAATAATAGTGGTCTGTTACGATGGCTGATCCACATTAATGAGCAGATCATCAATGGTTGCCAAAAAATCGAATTATTAACCTTGGCCACACCCCAACAGATAAGCCATTATTTGCAACGCGATCAGCAAAGCTGGAATCCACAAGCTGTCGCATTGCCGGCGATAAATTCGGTTGTTGAGCTGATTGAGCAACAGGTGGAACGCACGCCCAACGCGAGAGCCATTGTTTGTGGCGATGAAAGTGTTACCTATCAAGAGCTGGATGAGCGTGCCAATCAACTTGCGCATTGCCTGCTGCAAACCCTCGGTGCGAATACGCAGCCTTCCGAGCTGTCTCGGGTTGCCATCTGCTTTAATAAATCTATCGAACTAATGGTAGCAGTCATTGCGGTGTTAAAAGCTGGGGCGAGTTATGTGCCGATTGATCCCAGTTTACCTGCCGAGCGCATTCAAACTATTCTTGAGTTGTCACAGGCAAAGCTGGTAATTCATGATCATGCATCTGATTTTAAAAGCGCTATCACAACGCTAGCTTATTCAGCCGCGAATTTTTCGACGTTTTCTCACTACCCAAATTATTGTCCTTCCGTATATCGCGATCTTGAACAGGAACTTTATGTAATCTATACCTCTGGCTCGACAGGTGTGCCGAAAGGCGTTGCCATTAAACATCGTGGCGAAGTCAATCTTTTGCAGTGGTTTATTCGCGAGTTTGAGCTTGGTCCTGCCGATGCAAGTTTAGTCTTTACCTCCATCGGTTTTGATTTAACGCAAAAAAGTTTATTTGCCTTTTTGGTCGCGGGCGGCACACTGATTTTTCCTCAGTCAGCCTATTATGATAGCAATGAATATCGGCAAATTATCGAAACACAACAGGTAACTGTGTTGAGTTGTTCACCGAGTGGATTTATTCCGCTGGTTGATGAACCTGACAGTTTTAGGCAATTAGCTTCGCTGCGATTATTATTTTTGGGCGGCGAGCCGTTGCACTTGGAGCGTTTCCGCGATTGGATACAGAGTGATTATTGTCGATGTGCTCTGGTCAACATGTACGGACCCACCGAGTGTACCGATATAGCCGCGTTTTACCCCATCAAGGAGCCTATAAGTGCGCTGCTGACAGAGGGTTCGCAAAACCTCGGCATAAATACGCTGCCCATCGGCCGACCCAGCGATAATGTCCAATTGTATGTCGTTGATGATCACGACCGATTGTTGCCCCCTGGCGTGGTGGGTGAGTTGTTGATTGCTGGCGCCGGTGTCGGCTTGGGTTATTTACCCGCTGCTGATGATAAGCTGTTAGTTCAAACCTGCTTTGTGCAAAATCCATATGGTGAAGGATTGCTGTATCGCACTGGTGATCTGGTCTGTTTTGCTGATGGCGGCGACTTGTCCGGCAATGCGTTGGTTTATGTCAGGCGCAAGGACCAGCAGGTTAAGATTCGCGGCAACCGTGTTGAAATTGGTGAAATCGAAAATCGCTTACGCCTTCTGCCGGAGGTGGATGATGCGATAGTTTTAGCGAACAATGAAACCTTAATTGCCTTTGTGGTATCCGCTATGGCGGAATCTGCGTTGCAACAGTCGGCGCTCAACCAGTTAGCTAAACAGCTTCCCGATTACATGTTGCCAAGCATTATCGTGAAATTGGATAAATTGCCGTTGACGGTGAATGGCAAAATTGATCGCAAGCAGCTGTTAACAATCGCCGCGCAACGCCAGTCCAGTTCGCAGTTAGTGGCACCGCGCAATGCATTGGAACGCGCCATTGAAAAAATTTGGTGTCAGGTCTTAAATAAAGGGCAGTTAAATAAAGAGCTTGATAAAAAGCAGCTAAATAAAGAGTTAAATAAAGAGAAAGAGCAAAAACAGATCGCATTTAGTGTAACAGAAAGTTTTTTTAGAGTTGGCGGCCATTCATTGACGGCGATGCAAATAGTCGCAAAAATGCAGAAGCAATTTGAACAGGCCTTCGATATTCAAGATTTTTTTGCTTACCCCACTATAGAAAAAGCTGCCCAACGCTTGGCGCTGCAAGATATAAGCTCGAGCAAGACCTTTTTACCGCCACTGGTCGCGGCCAACGTGGAGACAACAGAGTTTCCGCTTTCCTACGAGCAGCAGCGTTTGTGGTTTCTCTATCAGTTGGAGCCCAAAAACCCGGTTTATAATATGTGCTTGGGCTACCAACTCAGTGGCGTGCTCAATGTTGTGGTTTTTCAACAGGCGTTTATCACGTTACTTAATCGACACGATATTCTACGCGCTCGTTTTACGCAACGCGAGGACCAGGCAATTCAAACATTTCCAGCCCTGCAGAACTGGCAATTAGATTTCCTTGACCTCGTCACCTTGGGTAATGAGGTGGATACAGCTGCGGAAAACGCCTGTGATGACAAGCTAGCAGAAATGTTGGAAACGCCCTTTGATTTATCACAAGGACCGCCGATCACTGGGGCGCTGCTTAAAGTGTCCGATCAACGTCATGTGCTGATCGTCAACATGCATCATATCGTGTCTGATGGCTGGTCCATGGGGGTATTGTTTAAAGAGCTGCTGCAAATTTACCGTGCACTATTAACCGGCTCAGAACAATTACATTCATTACCAACCTTACAATACAGCGATTACGTTGTCTGGCAGCAGAAAAATATTCGCGGCGAGTTCTTACAGCAACAACTTGATTACTGGCATGCAGAATTGCAGAATGCGCCAAGCCGAATTAATGTCCCCACCGATTTTCCGCGGCCTGAGCGTTTAACCTATGAAGGCGCCAATTACCATTTTGAAATACCCCAGGCTACACTGGCACGAGTTAAACTGTTTTGTCAGGAAAATGAACTAACCCTATTTTCGTTTTTAATCGCCGCCTATAGCATAGTATTAAATCGCTGGACCCAACAAACTGATCTCTGTATCGGTGTTCCAGTGTCGAGCCGCTATAGCGAAGAGGCCGAAGATCTCATCGGATTTTTTGTCAACGGCATAGTATTGCGTGCTGATCTTGTTGAGCTGCCAGGTTCTTCCGAATATCTAACGACTACTGATTTTCTCCAGCGGATAAAACGCAAAGTTATCGATGGCTTTAAAAACCAGTATGCACCAGCGGATTTGGTGTTGGAATCATTGGAGTTTCAGCGTTACGCCAACCGCGCGCCATTGGCACAGGTGGCTTTTGCCTTGGAGCAGGGGCTACTTTTAGATGTTGAAGAGATCGGTGATGAAACTGAAGATTCTAATAATATCTACATCAAACCGATCAAAAAAACCAAGGTATTTGCTAAATACGATTTTACACTTTTTGTTAAGCCTGCCGCAGAATCCACCCCAGCGTTAATCGAATACAATACCAATCTATTCAGCGCAGACACAATTACCAACCTGGCAGCACAATTTGTATTTGTCCTTGAGTCGATGCTTGAGGCGATGCACGAAAAGACAGTCGCACAACCCCAGCAAGCAGTTAACAAACTGCCCTTGTTTGATCAGAAAGACTTGTACCAAATGTTAGAAGTCAGTGACGTAGACTATGAAAGTATTCTGCCCCTGACACCGATGCAGCGGGATATTTACCTTGCCAGCTTGGCTCGTCCATCCAGTTTACAAAACAGCGTTGGATATTATGGTTTTATTGAACAGCCAGTGGATGAAAAGCTATTTGCTGAGGCCTTCAACTGCGTTGCGGAAAACTATGCCATTCTGCGCACCGAGATAAAATCTAATCCGGCGCCTTACGGTGATATAGCTTATCAATGTATCAAGCGTCGGCCTTCGGTTAAGTTAGAGACTAGTACTCTAGCTGATTCCAGAATCAATGCTGAACTCGAACAACTGGCGGTTGATGAAATTAACCGCGTTTATAATTTTTCAGGCGAGCTGTTTTTCGCTAAATTAATTCAGGTAGAAGCGGCGCGTTACTTAGCGATCTTTGGCTCCAATCATATTCTATTTGATGGCTTTAGTTTTTTAGTGCAAGGCAGATTGCTCGCATTGGCTTATGAAACGCTTGCTAAAAACCAGTCTGCTACGCTCAAACCAACTTTTAAACTAGATGCGTATCCCGACTACGTAAAACGGGTTGTACAAGAGACTGATTCCTCCCTGACATGGCGCTACTGGAAAACTGCGTTAAAGGATGTCGGTCCACTTAACTGGCCGCTGGATGTCGTGTTGTCGCCAGAGCCGGGTTTGCAGCATAACTCTATTCAGCTCGATGAAACGCATTCCCAAGCGATAAGGCAATACTGCTTACGTCAACGCATTACGCCGAGTATCTATTTTAAGGCTATTTATGGGTTGCTGATTAAACGTTACTGTCGTCCAGCAGAAAATTTTGTGGTCGCCGAATTTGTTTCGGGACGCAGTGGTTCACTGGTGGATGCGCTCGGCTGTTTTTATCAATCAGTACCGATTGTTTATGCCCTCAAACTGCTGCGCGGTGATACCGAGTCATTCGGCAATTTGTTACTCGATCTGAAAGAAAAACAGCAGCAAGCGAACAAACATAGTTTGTTTTC
>OBEQ010785071.1_pt1 | contig 18481 bp, 22 predicted proteins | sample 1670901 | NCBI WGS metagenome assembly OBEQ01 (sample SAMEA104232315, study PRJEB22302) | groundwater metagenome | biome: forest; feature: aquifer; material: groundwater | place: USA | collected 2011-08-07 | depth 5.4 m
AATATATCCCCAAGGGGAGTGATATCGCACGTTACTCGCGCCGACAAATCAAAGCGATCGAAAAGAAAGTGAATGATCGCTATATGGAATGTATTGGCTATCAAACCCCGCAGGAGGCGCTTGATGCGTATCGGAAATTAAAAAACGCACAACGTGCGCGCAAAAAGAAGAAATGAGGGGTGATCGGATTGAGCCCTAGGAGCGGGGCTTTACAACTGAGTCTATCGTAGCACACCTCACCAAACTCGTCAAGTACGCAAACGGCTCAATTCCCACCATTTGAGCGACCAATTTTTCTTGACGGTACTCCGTCGTAGAAAAAGGAAGTGGCCCCTGTGGCCCCGTTTGGCCCCTTGGACACAAAGATCGCCTTTACACCCCCGCGAATTGGATGGCGACATACAGAGTTGCGGCCCCGAGGAGAGTCATGACCGTTGTCACGACCCGCGGATGGGTGTGATGACTTTCGGGGACCAGGTCGCTCGCGCCGATATAGAGGAAAAATCCTGAAAACAGGGCCAGTATGAGTCCTAGAGAGCGCTCGGGGAGAGTAAAAAAGAGCGTGGAAAATGCACCCAGAACCGGGGCGAGAGCATCGAGGAGAAGCCAGCGAAATGCGGATCGCCGATCTCCATCGTTCTTTAAGATGAGATTGACCGTATTGATGCCGTCGGAAAAATCGTGGACCAAAACCGCAACGGTCACGATCGCACCGATCGCGGCGGACACCTGGAATGCGAGACCGATCGCCACACCATCAAGAAAACTGTGCACCGACAGGCTTCCCGCGCCGAGGATCCCTCGCTGTGATTTTCCATGAGGCTCCGCGTGTGCATGAGAGTCGTCGTGTCCGTGGAAAAATATGAGTCGATCCAATACAAGATAAAAGAGAAATCCGACCGCAGTGACCGTGAGAGTGAATTGAGGCGTGTGGAATTTTTCTCCTAACTCGATCGCTTCGGGCAAAAGGTCAAAAAAGGCCACCCCGATCACCGCGCCCGCACTAAAACCAAGCACCAAATGGAGCTTATCTTTGAATCGGAGCGCAAAAAGTCCTCCGACGAGCGTAGAAACAAATGTGGCGAGTGCGATAAGAATGACCATGAAGTAAGGCTAGATCATTTAAAGTTATCGTAATTGTACTACTATGGCAATTGTTAGCGTCAATGAGGTCTCGGCATGCATGCAAAATGCCGCTTCGCGCGGCATTTTGCATTTCGTATAGACCTAAGACTCTAAGCCTAGGGATTCGTCGGTGCCGGTTCCGGAGGGAACGCGGCCTTGAGGTCGGTGCGTGCCTTCTCGGCTGTCGCCTTAAAGTCAGCTACTGCCTTGTCGACCGCGGCCTTCCGTGCGTCGCGAAGCGGCGTCAGCGCATCTTTCTTCTTTTCAAGAGCTTTGATCGTCGCGACAAATTCATCGCGCGCCGCTTTGAGAGACGCCGCAAGCGTCGTACGGGTGGTCTTTGCGTCAGCTTTCGCCGCACAGTCCGCCTTTGCTTTCTCGATCGCCGCTTGCTTCTTCGTTTTAAGGGTTGCAACGGCCGCGTCAACGCCGGTCTTTCGATCGGCAACGGCCTTGTCGACACCGGAACGAAAATCCTTGATCGCTTGGTCGACCGCCGCACGACGTGTCGCGACCGCAGTGTTGATTGTCGTTGTGAATGCGGCAACAGCGGCTTTCTGCGCATCTGTTGTTGCGCGTGTCTCAAGTGCGGCGTAGTGTGCGTCGCGGTTGCTGTCCCAGTCGGTGCGATGCTCCGCGAGCTTTGCATCCCGATCGGCAAAGCGCTGAAGCAACTTAGCGTCACGTTCGGCACGCTTTTCAGCAAGTTTCGTCTCGCGGTCGGAAAAACGTGTGTCGAGCTTTCCGACGACAGTATCGATCCGCGCACAGAAATTTGCCGCGGGTGTTCTTTCGGGAGCAGTTGTCGTTTCTTCAGCAAAACTGAGTGACGGCACAAGAAGCGCTGAGAGAAGCGTTAACGCAACCCCACGGCGAAAGTTAGAGGGAAGATTCGTCATAGGAGTTTCCATAATCGCTGATAACTTGATCATCCGACGCGACGAGCGCGAGGTCGCCGTCGCTATCCGCCATTGCCGCCTGGTCCGCGCTCGCTTCAGTATTGAGAGCGACGAGAATATCATCGACCGACCCTGACGCCGCCGCCATCTTCATTTGCATCGGCGCGGGCGCACTTTCTTGACTAACAGGCATTGTGACGGGGGCGACTGCCGTATCGCCCGAAGGAGGAACGTTCCCCTTCTTCATCCCGACGACCGCAATGCCGACCAAAAGGACGACCGCGACGACCGGGATGCCCATTTTCCAATTATTTTGCATGGAAAACATATCGCTAAAACTATTAATGAAACTCCGCCTATGATCAGTATAACGCGAATCATACGGAGATGTGACAGGGTCGGACGGCAGACGCTCAATTGTGCGGCGCAGGAGCCCTTCCGCGGGGATGGCATTTTGTGCCGCGCGCGAAAATAGCTCCGCAATAGCGCGTTCGTCTTCGGTCATATTCTCTTTTCGGTTATCGTCGTTCATATCATTTGATCTCGCCCAATTTCTCTTTTAGTATCCGCATCGCTCGTGATTGTAGTTGCCGTATCGCATCCTCACTCTTCCCCATCTGGTCCGCCACCTCCCGTCCGGATAATCCCCCCATGAATCGTAGGAGGAGCGCCTCGCGCATGTCCTCGGAGAGTTTGTCGAGAGCGCGGTAGAGTGCGTTCGCATCTTCGGCACGGATCGCCACTCCGTCGGGGAGCGGCTGATCGTCCGAGAACGTATGCATAAGGTCGGGCTCCAGGACGAGAGTGCGCTGTTTTCTCCGCCAGTCGATGATCGCATTCCGCGCGATCGTGAAGAAGTACGGAAGCGGGGTCGTGGCCCGGTCGGCGTCGTAGCGTCCGAAGGCGGCGTAGGCCTTCAGGAAGACTTCCTGCGTCAATTCTTCCGCATCCCCGCGGCTTCCCACACGGTAGAGGACGTACCGATAAAGCGGCGTGAAAAAGCGCGAGTACAAGACCCCAAAAGCCTCCTTTTCGCCCTCCTTTGCCCGGACGATGATGGCCCGTAATTCAGCGGCCTCCATGGCCCCGTCCGTAGTGTTTTCCTCCATGACCTAGCCATTATAACGGAAAATGTGCCCAAGTGTGACTAGTGCGGGAGGAGGGATTAGGGAGGAGGGAATAGAAATGCCTATAAATATGACCTTTCTGCCATTCGGATCCTGCTGTGTAGCATAGATATTGACTTATTATTATAAAACATGTATAATTAAAAAGGTTTCGAGTGTGCCTTTCACACTCGCTGAACAAGGAGTTCCCCATGATCGGCCTTTCTTTGTCCCTGTGTGTACACGCCATCTCTTGCGGCGAGGTTGCCCAGAGCGACGTCGAAAAGATCATCGCCGCCACAAAAGCGGCGGACGACGCGACCTGGAACGAGACCATTGAGATGTACCGCACAGGCTACTGGGGTCACAACCCCGATGCATGCGAGGTCATCGCCCGCGAACTGATCAAAGCGGGCAAGGTGGAACAGCCGCGTCTCGATGCGACGAATCCCCGCATTCCGCTGACCGACAACGGCATCTGGGTGAAGTCGGTCGACGCCATCACCTACAGGCCTTGGCCACACTGATTCCGCCACCTCGCGCAAACGCCACCTTCGGGTGGCGTTTCTTTTTTAGAAATTAGTAATTAGACATTAGAAATTTTTTTCACCTCCTCCCTACTCCCTCATCCCTTACTGGAGGTATTTCCTCTTCTTCAGCTTCTCCGGGAGCAGATCTTCGTTCGTATACGCTTCATACCCTTCGCCATAGCCCAATTCTTTCATCAGCTTCGTCGGGGCGTTGCGGATCTTCAGGGGGACCGGGAGATTGCCATACGCGCGCGCATCTTCTTGTGCGGCGCGGAGGGCGTCATAGGCGGAGCGATCTTTCTTGCATTGACTGAGATACGCGACTCCGTGGGCAAGATTGATCGCCGCCTCCGGATAACCGATCGTCTCGACGGCGCGAAAGACGGCGTTCGCGACGACAAGCGCCGTGGGGACGGCGAGGCCGATATCTTCGCTCGCGAAGATGACCATCCGCCGCGCGATGAACTTTGGGTCCTCCCCTGCTTCGACCATCCGTGCCAAGTAATAGATCGCCGCGTCAGGCTGACTCGCGCGCATCGACTTAATGAACGCGCTGATCGTGTTGTAGTGCTCTTCTCCTGCCTTATCGTAACGGAGGAACTTGGACTGGATCGCTTGTTTCAGATTTTCCGGCGTGACTTTTTTATACAGCTGGACCGTGGCATCGAGAAGTCCGAGAAGTTGTCGCGCATCGCCACCCGCAAGCATGATCGCCAGGTCGCGTGCTTCGGCGGTCATTTTTATTTTCGTGCGTTCCACGATCTTGCGCAGGTCATCCGCTGATAATTCTTCGAGAACAAAAACACGCGTGCGCGACAGAAGCGCGGAAATGACCTCGAAAGACGGATTCTCCGTCGTTGCGCCAATGAGAGTGAGAACACCCGACTCAACAAAAGGCAGAAGAAAATCCTGTTGCGCCTTATTGAAACGGTGAATCTCGTCCAAGAATAATATTTTCGATGTTCCGGGCGTGTCGTCGTCGACGATTGCCTTAATGTCCGCCTTCCCTGCCGACACGGCCGACAGTTCATAAAATTTTGCGCCCACAGCGTTCGCATAGATACGTGCGAGAGTCGTCTTTCCCGACCCCGGCGGACCCCAGAGAATAAAAGAAAAAAGGTGCTTTTCCTCTGTGGCGACCCGTAGGGGTTTCCCCTCTCCGACCAAATGCTCCTGACCCACGAAGTCAGCGAGAGTTGTCGGGCGTAGTTTTGCGGCAAGCGGCTCCATAAAGGAGTTATAACGCCGAAAGAGTGGGGCGTAAATGAGGTACAAAAAGTCCGCCTTTTGGGGCGGACTGTCTTTAGGTCGGCGACCGAAGCTTCTTCCGGTACTCAACGTAGATCGTCACCCAGATTGCACCGGCAACGGGATTGAAAATGATGAGCACCCAGTCGTTAATGGCCAAGGAGAACATGAACCAGAAGACCGAAGCCAGCATGAACGCATACGCGAACCGGACATCGAATCCACCCAATCCGGGAGCCGCGCGAAATTCGCGAAACTGCTGCCATAGGCCGGCAAGAATACCCAAAAGAAGCAGGAAGAGGTAGATCTCACGGCCTTTTGTCTCCAGGACCCACATCAGAACAGGAATGAACGGGAACACAAAAAAAAGAGAGAAGGTTTCCCGCGGTTTCCACCAGCGATATTTCATCAGGGCGTGCACGAGCGGAATCAGGGAGGCGGCGACCAGGGTGGCGTTGAAGGCCATGCTCAGACTTTTTTTCTCGACAGCGTATATGAGAAGTGCGGCGAGCTCAAAGAAGAGGAAAGTGTTGAAAATGATCGACACACCGTCCCCGCTTTTTCTTGTGCGGATCGTGCGCGCCTGAAGCACTATGCCCCACACTTGGACGAACGTGATAAGAACGATCCCGAACGCGCCGACCGTCCCCGTATTCCAGCCGAACTCGCGTACCTCGACAGAATCCTGAAAAAACTGGACGAGAGTGTCCATGTGACGGACCCTCCTATTAAATGGCGGTTGAACCCTGTAGTAGATCTTTCGTTTGACTGATCTTTCTGAAGATCCGCCGCAGGCGACGGCGTCTTCTGAAGACGCCGGATCAAACAGAGAGCTCACTACGGGGTGAAGAACTATCCGAGTCGTTATCCCATAAACGCCGTTAGTCTGCAATGTCATCAAGCTCCGGCGCACTATCGCCCCATCCGTCGACCGTGCAAGCGATCTCGTCCGCCATGCGTACTCTCTTTTTTGGGTCGCTCTCCGCGACGAGTTTTTTTATGAGCGCAAAGACCCTGCGCACTTCGGCGTCGTCATCGATATCATCAAAAAGAGCAAGCGGGAGTCCCGCCTCCGTGATCGCCCCCCCAAGTCGTGTCCGATAATTAGAAGGAAGACGATCCACAATGAGCTGTGCCAACTTTCCCGAATAATCCTGAAAAAATTCGCGTTCACCCAAAACCTCCGGGGGAGAAAATGTAACCTTATCTTTAAGCGCGGGATCCGAATACGTGGAGCGTTCGAGTTTCATGGCCCCATTGAACTAGGTCTCTCCAAATTTTTGATGAAGACGCACGCTCTCACTTCCGCGGACTTTCATGCATCTTTATCGCATTTTTATCGCGGAAAAGTCTTGCCGAATTAAGAACGGGCAAAAAGTCCGTTCCGAAATTATATGCGGCCGCAAGTACCGGACCGAGAATTCCCAGCCAGACAAGAGCAAAACCGCCCATATTCGTAACGAACCATGTCCCCATATCCCAGTTGATAACAGACATGGTCCGCCGGGCAAGAGCGATCGTTTCGGGGATCTTGCGGAGGTCATCGGAAGTGATGACGATGTCCGCGGCTTCGACCGTCGTTGCGGTGCCGATCCCCCCCATGGCGATCCCGACATCGGCGCGGGCAAGGGCGGGCGCGTCGTTGATACCGTCGCCGATCATGGCCACACGGAAGCCCTTGTCCGCAAGCTGGTCGAGGAGATCGAGCTTCGCCTCGGGAGTCACCCCTGACGTCCATGCGGTGATGCCGAGGTTGTTCGCGACCTCTTTTGCGACCTCCTCGTTATCCCCTGTGAGCATGATGATCCGTTCGATACCCAGGGCGCGAATGGCGCGCAGGGCTTCGCGCGCTTCTTCGCGGGGCGAATCCGCAACGCTGATCATCCCCGCGTATGCATTATTGATATAGACGAGTGCCGCGGTCTGTCCGCCGCGTGCGGTTTGTTTCGCGTAGATATTTTTGATCGCATCTGTGAATGGAAGCGTGAACTCTTTGACGACCTTGTCGTTTCCGATCACGATCTCATTTCCTTGATAGTGCGCGCGAATACCCGCCCCCTGTGCAACATGGATCTTCTCGGGAGCTCCTCCTCCGTACGAACGCCGTGTCGCCTCACTCGTGATCGCGCGTCCGACGGGGTGTTCGGACATTTTTTCGGCCACAAAGACGAACTCCCAGAATTTCTCTGGATCTATCCCGTCGGCCAGTTCGACCTCGGTCACCCGCAAGGTTCCGTGTGTCAGGGTGCCCGTCTTGTCGAGAACAATGGTGTCAACAAGCGCAAGCGCGGCAAGCCATTTTCCGCCCTTCACGATAACGCCGTGCTTTGCCGCGACGCCGATCGACGCCGTGACCGCAAGAGGAAGCGCAACGGCGATATCATCCGCGCATGCGACGAGAAAGAGGGCCACCATCATAAGTGGCCCGCCTATAAAATATGTTGCGGCACCAAGAAGAAGCACGACCGGAAGGAAGAGACCCGCGAAACGATCCGCCAACCGCTCCGTGTGCGATTTTTGTATTTGTGCGCCGGCGACAAGAAGCGCCATGCGCTCAAGGACGGAATCCTTTCCCGTACGTGTTGCGCGAACCTTGATCGGGTCCGATGTGTTCAGCGTTGAGGAGAACACTGCGTCTCCTCGGTGTCGATGCGTCGGGTGGGACTCGCCGGTCAGCGAGGACTCATCGATATGCGCATCACCCCAGATGATGACTCCATCGACAGGGACACGGTCGCCCGCTTTAACGACAACGACATCACGTGATACGACTTTTTCTATGGGTATTTCCCGCACGACCCCGTCGGGATCTTCACGAAAAGCGACATGGGGTTTTAAGCGCAAAAGTTCTTCCACTGCACTTCCCGTCCGCGACTCTGTGAAATGATCAAGAAGATCGGCAAATGCGAGCATGAGGACGATGAACGCGGCGGAGGTCGCTTCTCCCATTCCGAGCGCGACCGTGAGAGCAAGCGCATTGAATGTGTCGATCGTCATATCGAGGCGATAGGTTGCGATCGCCGCACGCACAAAAACGGCGAGAGCCCCGACGCAAGCTCCGATCCAAATTATCCATTTGATCCCGGGTATAAAAAAATTTGCGACAAGTGTTCCGCTGACGAAAACGATCAGAAGATATTGCCGGATCGGTGGAGAAAAAAAACGGGCGATAAAAGACATGCCCGCATTATACCGTGTTATAGGGGTGAAAACCTTATCAGTGGAGAGATCTTTTTTGAGGAACACCGTTTTTATTCGCGATAGCAAATAAAAACGGTGTTTGAGTGTCAGTGCCGCGGACGCACATGCTTGGGGGGAAGTTTGCTTTCTTCGTTTTTTCGGAAGTGATTCGTCCCGGCGGCCTCGCGTTCATGGACCTCCTCGTCGTCGTAGCCGAAGAAATGCGCGATCTCGTGCCAGACTGTGTCACGAACGACCGCGCGGATCCGCTCCCTAAACACACCTGATGCCTCGGGCGAGCCGCCTTCGTCGGCTTTAGTCGGGTCATCCCCCGCCAGAAGTAGCGTCGCACTCTTGAAGATCGTGATCTTGTCCGGAAGCACGAGTCCCCCATATGATTCACCGCATTCGGTGAGTGGTATTCCTTCGTACAAACCGAGAAGCTCATTCGGTCCGCGCAGGTGCATCTTTTTCCTCTGGTCGGTTGACGGCTCGTCGGCAATGACGATCGCCACATTCTCGAGCTTTTTGAGGAATTTTTCAGGGATCGCGTCGATCCCGGCGGCCACAAGTTGTTCAAATTCTTCATCGCTCATACGGTCGAGCATAGCATATAAGTCATGTATGATAAGCGCATTGTGATAATCCGTTACCTCTTCATCGCCTTACTTCTTATTCCCCCCTGTGCCCTCGCCGCAACAACGACCGGGGGTGCGGGGGCGGCATGGAAAGGCGACTCGGGTTCAACCGTAGTTGTGCCCACCATTGTACACGTGACGAATGCGATGCCGGCCACAACAACCCCCAAGGTAAGGATAAAAAGGGCCTCGACAACTCCTCCTCTGATCGTCACAAAAAATATTCCTCCCCGCGGAGTGATCCGCGCTTTCTTCACAACCCTCTTTCGACGTCTTTTCGGCGGCGAAAAGCACTGAACGCCCTCTTGAGAGGGCGTTCAGTGCAAAGAGAAACAATTTTCCATCGCGTCATCCGCATCCCTAAACGGATAAGCGGAAATGTCGCGCGAATGTGTGAAGAGTAGAAAAGATACACTACGTAAGGATCGACTGTGGACGTATCGACCCGTAGGTTTCAACCTCCAAGGGGTATCCTTAACGCGTCTCCACCAAAGATACAGGACCCAAATGAATGACAAATGAAACAGCGGGGTGCTTTTGCGCTAGCCTATAAAACGAGGCAATCTAAGCGCGAAAGTGCTACCCTTCCCAATCTTACTCGTGACTGATATCTTCCCATGGTGCATGCGCGCGATCTCGCGCACAATCGCAAGTCCGAGACCCACACCGTCCTTCTTGTGCGCCGCGTTCGCGCCCTTATAGAAAGGCTCGAAAATGTTCGGCAGATCCGCGGGCGGAATTCCGATCCCCGAATCACGGACCGCGAGGAGCACATCTCGCCCACTCGCGCGAATCGCAATCTCAATACTGCCCCCCGACTGGGTATAGGCAACGGCATTCTTCACAAGGTTGAGAAGCATCTCTTCCAGTGCGGTCGTATTGCCGAACACGGTCGCTCCCGAGTTCTCGCTATCGACCAGATCGATGGTGATACCCTTTTGCGCCGCCCGCTCTTGGATGATATTCACGACTTTCCGCGCGATGCCGTAGAGATTTACCGCCGACATCTGCAGTCGCTGATGACGGTCCTGAAGCATTGAAAAGTGCAGGAAGAATTGGATGATCGCCGAGAGTCGGTTGACCTCTTCGATATTTCCCCGTATTACGTCGAGCGCATCATCACGCGTGAGTCTCTCGCCCTTGAGGAGTGCGACCTCGGAATTCGTCTTCAAGACAGAGAGCGGCGTGCGTAGCTCGTGCGAGACATTCGCAACGAAACGACGCTGTTCAGTATGGGCTCTTTTTATCGGACGCAGTGTGAGTTCGGCAAGAAAATAGACAACCGCAACGAAAAACGCAAAGAAGATCGTATAGGCCGCGATATGCCTGGCCGTCCACTCATGGAGCGGCGTGTTACCGCGCAGGACATTTGCGATCTCCGTGAGTACGGGCGTACGGTCGGGCTCATTTAGGAAGAGGTCGCCGACCATGAACATGAACGTCCCCACCGCCACGTAAAGTAGCGTAAGACGAAGCCGTGCCCAGGCGAATAGGTCTGTTGAGAGGCTACGCCTTGATCGCGTAACCGACACCGCGAGTTGTTTCCAAAAGCTTATGCGCATGTCCATCATCGATCTTATGGCGGAGATTTTTTACGTGAACGTCGATCACATTCGAGAGTGACGTGTCCGCGAAATCCCAGAGGTGGGCAAATATATCTTCACGTCCCATCACCTGATTGGGATGGCGCATGAGATAGTGGAGTAATTCGAATTCTTTCAAGGTCAGGTCGATCCTTTTACCGGCACGATGGACCTCACGGGTCGCTGGATTGAGGACGAGGTCGCGCACTTCGAGCTCCTCGGGGAGTGCCTCGCGCGGGCGACGCCAGAGGGCGCGCATGCGCGCGACGAGCTCATCGAACGCGAACGGCTTGACCAAGTAGTCGTCGGCCCCACTGTCCAAGGCGAGCACCTTGTCTTCGGTCGAGTCACGCGCGGTGAGAATAAGGATGGGCAAGGTGACACCTTCAGCGCGCACATCACGACAAACCTCAAAACCGTTCTTTCCGGGAAGCATAAGATCGAGCACGACAAGGTCATAATCGCCTCGGCACATGCGGATCCTCGACTCCCCCTTCTCGCCGTCGGTCAAATAGTCGACGGCATGACCTTCCGACTCAAGTCCATCCTTGAGCGCTTTGGCGAGCTTTTCTTCATCTTCGACGATCAAAATTCTCATAAGTTGCACAGGTTGCGGAATATTCGCGGGTTATCCCCGGCGAACAGACACGGCAATACTAGCGATTAATAAATAGCGGTTGCGAGACAAGTTCTTGCTCGCCGCAATCTATCTTCTATCTATGAATGCTTCATGAAGATGAGAAACCTTGAAATGACAAGCTCTTTTCGACCATCTTTTGGAACGGTTCATGAAAGCCCATTTCCTACCGGTTAGTATACCCGCAGAGCAAATTTGCCGCAAAGGGCGAACCCCAAAACAAGTCCTTGTCACAGGTCATCCTTCGAGAAGGTGGACGCACTATTCGCCCACATGCAACGTGCCCCAATGGCCATTGGCGCGATGCCCCGGCATATTGCAATAGTAGACGAAGTCTCCCACCTTATCCGCCATGAACTCGATGACCACTTCTTGATCAAGCGGTGTCGCCTGGTGGATGTTGAACTCGTCGATGTTGAAGTTGTGCATGCCCTTCGTATTCGTAACCTTGATGCGGACCTTATCACCCTTTTTGACCGCCAACTCTTTGAGCGAGAACTGTGGCTTGGGAGTATTACCCTCCATCACGTAGAACGAGGTCATAATAAACTCTTTCACGGACCCCGCCGCTACGGCGGCGGCACTATCTCTTCCCGCTACCGGCTCGGGTGTCGCAGGCGGTGTTACCGAGGCGTCTATTCCGCCGGTCGTATTGGTCGGAGCAGTGACCACGTCGTCAGCGCCTTTCGACTGCATCCGATCAAAAAGCATGTAACCCCCCGCGAGGACGACAAGTGCGATAATAATTGCGTAAAGATATTTTATGTTCATGGTGATACTTAAGATTATACTACACACGTCACTAAGGTCTTTGGCGGAACCACTTTAACGCTAGCGAGCGCGAACGAATAATTGGTGAAGTCGATCGCATTATCATAACGCATGTAGTTTGTCCGCAAAATACGCACCACCAAGTTCCTGTTTTTATCTCTTCTTACGCAGGGGATGTATCTCTTTCGTCCCCCTCGGACAAAACAGGAACATGAAGCTCCCACCAGGCTTCCGTGACCTCGCCGTACATCTGTACCCGTGCCATAAAACCTTTGACGAGGCCGAGTTTTTTCTCCTTGATCGTTTGGGTCAACCCCGGGAACACTTTGAAATCGTAGCCCTTGCCGAAATGTTCGGAAAAATAATTAAGCGCCGTTTCAATGCGAAAACCGTCTTTATAACGCGCCGAGATCTTCTCCCACAAGTCGCGCGTGAGCGCCCTCTCTCCTCCGAGAAGCGGGATGAAAAAGAAAATAAATCGTAAAAAGTAGACCTTGCGATTGCGCATGCCGATCACCATATCGAGATCACCCGAGAGCACGCGCTCAAGGATCATGCAAATGATCCGATGCGATAGACCGCGCACATCCGCATCGCAAAAGAAGAGCACGTTCCCTCGTGCCGCACGCACCCCTGTATCCATTGCGCGACCCTTGCCCGCGTTCTTCCCCAGACGGAGAACGCGTGCGCCAAGTCTCTGTGCGACGCCCGCCGTATCATCGGTCGAGCCGTCATCGACGACGATCACCTCATCGAACCCCTTAAAAGAAAGAAGTACGGAAAGCACACGCGCAATACGCGGCGCTTCATTGTGTGCCGCAACAATACAACTCACTGTTCTTTGCCGACTTTTTTTACTCTCCACCATATAAGAAAAAGTTTGATAAAAAGCACAAGAAGACCTCAACGGCAACTTAGTCCACGCATTCAAGCTTATCCTTTTACCTGAGTGTGCCGTGAAGAAAAACTTGTGCTCGTTATACCAAAACGAAAGGGAAGTTCCGCTCGTTAACATTCACTTTTTGTTCACCAAACTGCGATTCGATTAAGGGATATCCGTTAATTGTTTCCTATGGCAAAAACGAATCCTAAAGAGGTCGAGAGGGCCCTCGCAGGTATGGAATATCCGGCGACCAAAGAAGAGCTCGTTATATATGCACGAGATAATGATGTGGAGGAGCTTATCATCGCACAGCTCGAATCTTTGCCCGAGCAAGAATATGACAGCGGGGCGGACGTCGCGGAGGCGGTGGGAGACGGAAAAAATGAGAAAAGCAAGGGAACAAAAGACGACGACACGGCGAGAGAGGAAGATGACGACGAAGACGAGGACGATTAACATCGAGCACTCGGTTGATAGAAAAAACGCGACCCCAGGGGTCGCGTTTTTGGACTTCAGTTATGCGATCGCATACCCGCCGGTCTTTTCCGTCAGGTCGAAGTTCTCCTCGATGAAGTCGATGACCTTTTGGGGATCGATCGCTCTATTGAAGACGATATTGGGACCATGACGGTCGAGGTAGACCGCAAGGAGGTCATCGAAGCGCGTGAGTCCGCGCGAGGTGTTCCGTCCGCACTCGTGACTGCCGCATTCGAACTCTTTTTGCGACACGGTCGGCACGAGCGAACCTTCCTTCTTCGGGCAGTGAAAGTGCACCACACAGTCGGCGTCCGGATGCTCGGTGAATACGATACGTTGCGATTGCCCGCCCACGGAGGGGCGACTGCCGTACGCGATGACCGAATCCGGTCCGTCCGTCTTCACCTTAACGAGGCCGACATTCTTCATATCGTTGAAGTCTGTCTTCCGACGCGACGTGAGGAAGGTCGTATCGTCGATCTTCACCGCGAAGTGCCCCGCTGTCACACCGCGAAACTTCTTGTACGCGCCACGCGCGATGCAGTGGTCGACAACAGCCCGAAGCGAGGTGGGGACGAGGTCTGACTCCCAGGGAACGGGCTCACCGGCGACGATCGTGCTCCGCGTGAACGTCAGGTGCGAACGCAGGTATGCCATCTCAACAAGCGCGCGAAGCGCCTCATTCCGGTCGGCGGTCACGCTGTAGCTTGCCTCTTCAGGAACGATGATCATGTTGAGCCTCGTGACTACATCATTGGCGAGAACAAGGTTGGCACTACTTGCCTTGAGCATATTGAGACCTTGCCGATACTGCTCTTCGGGAGTCGCGCCTGCGGTCGCCTTGAAGCCGACAAGGAAGATGTCCTTGCGCGGTGTGCGCCCTTCTCCGCCTTGCCGAAAAAGACTGATCAGTTTCGGGGCGGGGGTGAGGGCGAGATCATAAGAGAGCGGTTGGCCGTCGTCCCCTTTCGTGCGGAGGCGTGCCGCCTGTTCGCCCGACGGAACGACATCGACCTGGCCATCGAAGTCGACAACTGCGGGATTGAAGAAAACAATCTTCGTGCGCATATTGTCGACAAGTTCGAGAACGAGGGCCTTCAGATCGTCATTCGTCGCGACGCGGCTGGTCGGATCCGCCATGCGGGCAAGGTGCAGGGCGACATCCATTGTCTTGTCGTGCGCGGCACACAACTTGGCGAGCCGCCGAGCGGTCCCGCCATAAGCCGGTGCGGCCAAGGCGAGGTGCGTCCGGACATGACTGATCGTTCCTCCGCCGATGATGTGGACTACTTTGTTGAGCATGATGATCTCCTTAGGTTTGTAAAAGGAACGGGAACACTGTGCCCAGCATATGCGGTACAGTAAAAAGTGACCATCTTTGTTCATAATCGTTATGAACAAACTTTATTAAACGTTTATTTATAAGGCTTTTTAAATTTAAAATGAGATTGACAAAAAGAAGGATCGGGGATAAAATCGGCTGATGGACGAATCTAAAAAATCACTCGTCGGCATGGGCCTCACCCACACGGAGGCCAATATCTACTTGTCCGGACTCGCGGCGGGGCCACTCACGATCCAAGAACTCGCGCAAAAGACAAAGATCAAACGCCCCACGATCTACCACGCAATAAAGACACTCGCCGACAAGGGACTCGTCATGGAAAAGAAGTCGGGCAACAAGTCGCGCTTTGCGATGTCCGCCCCGGAGAATATTCGTGGTCTCCTGGAACTACAAAAAGAAAAGATCGAGGAGCGCGCACGGGGCCTCGACAAGATCATTCCCCTCTTGGCGAGTATGCAGAGTACAGATCAAAAAGACGGCATCAGTATCGTGCAATACGACGGTATCGACGGAATGAAAACGGTCATGGACATTGCCTTCTATTGCAAGTCAAAGCATTGGGAGATCATCGCACCTCTTAAGAACTTTCTCCGCGACTACGACAAGGAGTACGCTACTCGCTATTTGAACGCGCGTAAATATCACGGCATTACCGCACGCACTCTCTGGGAATTCACGATGCCCGAACAGCGCGAGCTGTCGAAGGAGGAGCGCGACTCCCGAAACCCACGCTTTATGCCCGTCGCAATGCAGGGAAAATTCAACTCCATGATGATCCTCTTTGACGACAAGATCGCGATCTTTTCCTCATACAAAACTCTTTCCGCCGTTCTCATTACATCAAAAGAACTCCACGCGATGTTTCTCGCCATGTTCGAGGGACTCTGGGAATTTTCCGAAGAATACTAACATGGGCACACAAAAACACCCGAAAATAGTAGATCCTGTCGCGGCACTCTATGCGGAATTGAAAAAGAGGGTCGGCGAAACACAAACGGGCTCCTGGCACACGGTCAGCCCAAAAGATGTACGCGACTTCGGGAAAGTAACACACAACAAGCAATTCATCCATACGAACAAAAAGCGCGCGCAAAAAGACTCCCCCTATGGAGAACTCATTGCACACGCCTATCTTGCGCTGGCGCTCATCCCCCACCTCACGTCATCCATGCGACCACTTTCACAAGATCCGATCGTGAATCTCAACTACGGTTTCAACCGCGTGCGATTTCCGGAAGCAACACGGATCGGAATAAAATTGCGCGCAAAGCGCACGGTCCTCTCCGCCACAAAGCGCGAAAAGGGAGTGCTCGTAAAACAAGCCGTCACAATACAGCAAAAAGGGCTATCACGACCGACCGTCAGTGCGGAGTCGCTTCTCTTTCTCCTCCCTCTCTAAAATTTCACGAATACTTTTTTCTCAGCTTTCCCAAGAAAGGCGAGTTTCTTTGCGCGCGGCCAGCTTTTTATCTCGGCTTCCCTCTTTTGCGCGGTACTCCTGTTTTTTCTCCTCTCTTGATAAAGCAATTTAACGACCTTTTTCGCCGCCGTATATTGACTCCCCTTTCCGCTCTTGTGCTCGGCAAAGCGCCGCGCAACGTCGGTCGTTATGCCGGTATAAAGGGTTCCGTCCGCACACAATAGAATGTAGACAATATAGCTGGGGCCCTTCTTCTTCGGAGATAAGATCGTCACTTGCTACAGTATATGCAAATGACGGTGGGCGGAAAAGTCAGTTGCAGACGAAAAGCGGCCCATCATCACCTCATGAAAGAACATGTTATAATCTTTCCACAATGAATCAGAATCAAGTCCCCGCCCTCGAGATCAAGAATCTCGTCAAAACCTATGCCTCGGGCACCCAGGCACTCAAAGACGTCTCCCTCACCATGCCGGCCGGGGACTTTTTTGCACTACTCGGACCGAACGGTGCGGGCAAGACAACCCTGATCGGGATCACGACCGGACTCGTGAATAAGACATCGGGAACGGTCTCGGTCTTCGGTCACGATATCGACAAAGAGCCGGAAAAGGCGAAAGCGATGATCGGTCTTGTACCGCAGGAACTGAACTTCAACATTTTCGAGAAGCCCCTCGACATCATCGTCAATCAGGCCGGCTATTACGGCATCCCGCGCAAGGTCGCGATCGCGCGCGCCGAGAAACTTCTCGCCGACCTTGGGCTCTTCGACAAGAAAGACCGCAGGAGCATGGAACTCTCCGGGGGGATGAAACGGCGCCTCATGATCGCGCGCGCACTGGTTCATCAGCCGAAGATGCTCATTCTCGACGAGCCAACGGCGGGTGTCGACGTCGAGCTACGCCGCGGCATGTGGGACTATCTGCGCTCCCTGACGGGACTTGGCATCACGATCCTCCTGACGACACACTATCTCGAAGAGGCCGAACAACTCTGCAAGCACGTCGCCATCATCAATAAGGGTTCTTTCATGGCGTCAGGAAGCATGAAAGATATTTTGAACAGGATCCAAAAAGAGTCTGTTCTTCTCGACCTCGGAAAACCTTTCCCCGACAGCATCCTCACCGACCTGACCCGCTTTACTCCGTCACGCGTCGACGAGCATACGATCGAGATCATGGTCGGCGAAGGCGTCAATATCGGCGGTGCCATCGTCATTCTTGAGGAAAAAGGCATCCCGGTCCGAAGTGTGCGCAATAAGTCGGGCCGCCTCGAAGAGATCTTTATGCAGCTGACAAATTCAAAATGAATCCACGCGAAGAATTCATATCGTTCTACACCATAGTCAGAAAGGACGTCGTCCGGATGTTCCGTATTTGGGTACAAACCTTCCTTCCCTCGACGATCACCTCGGCACTCTACTTTCTCATATTCGGCGCCTTCATCGGCTCGCGGATCGGCCCCATGGCGGGTATTCCCTATGTCTCCTTCGTCGTCCCGGGCCTCGTCATGCTCGCCGTAATAACGAACGCGTATTCGAACGTTGCATTCACGTTCTTCATGTCGAAATTCTTCGGACGTAACATCGACGAGATCCTTGTCTCCCCCACTCCGCCGTGGGTACTCATTGGCGGATATATCACCGGTGGTGTCATTCGCGGCCTTGTCGTGGGACTTCTCGTTCTCCTCGTGTCTCTCTTCTTTACGCGCGTACACATCATCCATCCTTTTATCGTTCTTGCTTTCTTCCTCCTCACAGCGCTCGTCTTTTCCTTGGCCGGACTCATCAACGGCATCTACGCCAAATCGATCGACGGGATCAACATCGTCCCGACATTCGTCCTAACGCCGATGATCTACCTCGGCGGTATCTTCTACTCCACAGCGATGCTTCCCGGACTCTGGCAAAAACTGACTTACCTGAATCCGGTTTTCTATATCATCAACGGGTTTCGCCACGGATTCTTCGGGTTTTCAGATGTGTCGCTCTTCACCGCTGCGGGCGTACTTACCGCTATGACCGTGATCCTCGTCGCCCTCAACTGGTATTTCATAAGAACGGGCCTCGGTTTAAAGCAGTAACAAAGAAAACAACAACTCCCGGAACGCCGGGAGTTGTTGTTTTTTACAAAAAGAGGAGCGGGCGAAAGTTTCCGCATAGTCCCAGGGTCTCCGCATCACTCTCGCTTAGTTTTCCTTGATGAAAAAATCAAGCTGTTCTTCCGGAATTCCGAGGGTCTTACCGTGAATGATCGCTTCTTTCCATGTTTGTTTATCCGAATGCTTGATCTGAAACATTTTATTCTTGAAGACGACAGCCACCGTGTCATCACCCGGCACCCAAAAGTGCGCATACCACGGAGCAGATTTGAGATTTTTTGCGACATCAATGAGGTTCTCCTTATCGATCATAACGTCGTGTACCGTCCAATCATCCTCTGTCGAGGTTTGTAAGATCTCCGTCTTATCGAGCAAGGTTCTGTCGCTAAGACTATTTTCCGGCTTAATGGTAAAAAGTGATGCTATTTTGGTATATAGTGGCTCAGTAGAAACATAATTTAAATAAACAAGGTCATGATTTCAAAAAAAGTGCGCGTGCGGTTCGCTGAAAACAAAGAAAAACGGGACATTTAGAGGAA
>OBEQ010237639.1_pt1 | contig 18479 bp, 16 predicted proteins | sample 1670901 | NCBI WGS metagenome assembly OBEQ01 (sample SAMEA104232315, study PRJEB22302) | groundwater metagenome | biome: forest; feature: aquifer; material: groundwater | place: USA | collected 2011-08-07 | depth 5.4 m
CTCAAAGTTTCGAATTAAGGTATCTTTCCCGTTTGTTGGTGTGTCTACGATAATTTTATACATAATGTGTAAAAGTCTCTAACTTCCTAATTTGGTTTTAGTATTCAAATCTTGTTGTCGCAACTGTCGCAGACTAATCTTCTTTCTCTGCGACAGTTTCAACGAAGGATTTTTTAACTATCCTTATTACTCTTTCAGAATGAGTGTGAAGTTTATCTATATATATGCCTAATTGTTCAAATGCCGGCTTATATCTATTTAAGCTTCTACCTAGAGAATTAGCAGTTACCTTCCATTCACGTTTATATTCAATAAGCCCTTTATTACAAGCTAATTTAAACAAATCAGAGTTTAAATCTTCTGCAGTACCTTTCCATTCTTTTTCTTCAGTTATAAATTCATAAAGAAGTTTCATGACAAAGTCGCTGTGAATTGACTCTAAATACTGAGTTTTTAAATTATGCATGTATGCTTCAATAAAAACCTCGGGTTTAAGCCTCATGGCTTGAACAAAGCAACAACTCCACTCAAAGAAGTCTGACATTCTTGGTTTGTTCGCAAGCCTTAGAGTCTTTTTTATTGTCATAGCTTTTGAAACAACATCAAAAGCGGCACCTAGAAAAGCAGCTTTTTCTGCATCAAATTGGTCTAGCAGTTCTTTTTCTAAACATCTTTTTGTTGCAGGTATTGGTTCTAATTGAACAATAATACTTCTCTCTAAAAGATCTGGTCTAATAGCAACCATGTTAATTCCATTGAGACCAATACATCTTTTAATCTTAAGAATCACGTCATTGTCATCTGAAAATAACTCTCTTTTAGAAAAAGCATAACCTGAAATTGCTCTACAAAGAGTATCTGAAGTCTCGTCATCCATTTTTGAAATGTTGTCAAAATTAGCAAGCCAATGATGAGACAAAACTTGAGCCGTCTCAGCTTTATGGTTTACTAAAATAAGAAGATCTGCTGATGAATTATCTATCAGACGTTTAAGCATTCTTTGACAAGTTGACTTTGCAGATCCTTGAATACCGTGAAGGTATAAAGCAGGGTGTGGTATATCTGGGATAAAACAGCTAAGTGCCCAGCACAAAAGGAGAATACCATCTGATTCATTCTTGACATTAAAGAACTTTAAATAATCCATCAAATCAACTCCAGAAACTGGAACTGGTTGGGAAAGTTGGTGAGAATATCTCCTAAATAATATAGGTGTATCTTGAACCAACTTATAACCACTTTCTGAGATTTTTATTGAACTGCATTTTTTGTCGGACAAATCATAATAGATTGCATCATTGTGCCAAGCCACTCTATTATTTAATTCATACATTGCACCTTCAAAAATGGCATGAGCAGACAAGATATTAATTACATTTTTAATACTTTCACCATTGATTGGCTTTCCATATTCTTTGTAAAAGAGCCCTGAGAAGAAATGCTTTGTTTCATTACTACTCAATTTCCATATTTCAAAATGATCCTTAACTCTTATTCTTACAAAAGGTGATTTATTCTCATCATGAAAGAATGTAAAATCATCTTTTCGATTTTTTATAAGAGTTAAAAGAAGCTCTGCTTGATTTTGCTTACCACTGTCCTTTTCTTCTTCATCATTTTGAGAACAATTTTGCTCATATTGTTCTATACAATGCTTTATATGATTTTTCAGTGTGTCAACACCTTGAGAAACTAAGTAATCATCTAATCCCTTTTCAGGTCCAGGCATTGAACAATCAATAGCTCTGAAACCTCTTTTTTCAAGTTCACTCATGAGCCTTTCTTTTGCTTTATTAACAAGTGTATTTCCATAGACCTTAGAGTTGGAGTCACAATCAAACACAATATAGAAATCACGTTTGTGCTCAAGAAGTAAGTCAAAGTCAGGGATTAGTTTCCCTTCTTTTAAATAACCCCAGACACCACCTATTCCTACGGCAACTAAACCATTCTTAATAGCACAGTCAGCTTTCTTTTCACCTTCAGTTATTATTATTGGATTGTTACTTTCAAATATTTCTTTCCAATTATTTATATACTTTGTAAAGTAGATGTGTGGTTTTGCACCTGTTGGTGATAAATACTTTGTATTTCCAAGAGGTTCATCTAGTCTTTTTCTGTAGTACCAAAGCTCGTCTGTAAGTGGGTTATAGTAAGGAATTTCAAAACCATTATTATTAGAGCTATATCCAGCTTTTAAACAATACTCTTCATCTAATCCCGACTGAATTAAACAATCAATATGATACGCATGTAACATCTCTTACCTCCTTTAGGCAATACTTCTCAGTGCTTGCAGAAGCACTTTTTTATTTTTCCTATTGAAGGGGTAAAGTTATTGATGTTATAATTAAGACATCACGATTAATCAAGCACCGATAACTAGCCCCATCACATAACAAGTGGGGTTTTTTATTTTCAACCCACTTGAGCGACTTCTTTCCTCCCTCTTTCAAATTTCTGCCATTCTTTTTTTATTAATCTCCTGACAATAGCTGATCGTGATACACCATCAGCCATCGAGAGCTTCTTAAGCATTTCGACTTCTTGATCTGGTATATTCAAGCATCTTAAAAATGGGCGAACTCTTAACTTGTTTTCTTCTTGCATATTTTGCACCTCTTGTATTTAATTGTTATCGTACTGCAATTAATAAATTTAAGTGATGCGGATTTGGGTACTTTGAGAAATTAGTGAAAAATAGAAAACCAATACATAGAGCTCAAAACTTACTTATATTTAATCTTTAAGTGCTGCAAAAGATTATTTTTTGTGTTTATGTTTGCCTACATAAAAATATGATTGTTTTTTATAGAAGTACATTCTAAGTAGATTTATATAAGTTAATTGCTGTGTACTATAGGATTCATGCAACCCAGATACTATTTGAATAGTACTTTCTGACTTGGAAGGATATATTTTCATTAGCTTATCTAAACTACTGTATTGTCTATGCTTAGATGCTGGGCAATATAGTTTTTTGTAGTCTGCAATCTCAAGAATCGGGTTAAAATCAGGGTCTTTATAAAACTTCTCCTTGGAAAAAATGCTATAGCAGTCGTTTGCAAAAGAAATTATTTCAAACCTAGCTAATTTGAGTAACTCTTTTAGTTTGCTATATAGAAGATTTCTTTCAACTCTTCCTGTTCTTATACTGCAGGCAATGCTGTATAGATCTTTATTTATCTGTGATATCTTTTTTAGATACTCTTTTAAATGTACTTGATCCTTGTATTTCCCTGAGCAGTCTGGATCTGGGTATTTTCTTAAGCGATCTTGTTTGCTGCGTGGTCTATTGTAATGTAATGAGGTAATCGGAATGTCATTCTCAAATTTTGCAAAACAACGTTTGCAACGATTTAAAATATAATGGTAGTCTTTTAATTCCTCACCACGCCAATCAACCAGAGTTTGATTAGGGTAAGTAAGATTAAATTCCCAATTGAAAAGCATCAGATCATCTAGCCATTCTGATAAAAAAGGCATTATATTCTGTATATGAAGTTTAGTCAGTTCACTACTGTATGCTCTCTTCTCTATAATTAAAAATAATTCATATAAGATTGCCCATCTTAAAATCATTCCTATAGATAGCCAGCAGGATCTATGTAAATAAATACAAGAATAAAGAAAGAGATAGAATCCTGATTCAATTGGAACAGCATAAGATGTAGTATTTTTATCATCAACTTTATAGCGACTACTTTCTAGTATTTGGGCTATAAATAACTGAGGTTCAAGCTTTACAAACTGTGGCATAATACTTAATTGTAATTTCAAATCATTTACAAATCAACAGTGTTCATGCAGGTTTCATTGTGTTGTATGAGGTTTGGTGTATTGTATGGTGGAAATCAATAATAGTTCTGAAGATATATCAGTAGCTATTTACCCCTATAGGCATTGCCTCATTTCCCAAACCCACCCCGGTCAAACAATAGGAAAAGTGTTGTTGTAGTTGTCGCAACTGTTGCAGAAGTTTTATTTAGGATATAAATATTTCTACAACAATGGAGAAATTTAAATTGCAAATATTAATTTCCAAAAGGACTTTAGAAGGCCTACAATAAATTTTTCCTTTGCTTGATACATAAACCTATCCTTGCACCAAAAGAATTCATTCTAAGGACAGCTAGCGGCCAATCGTGGTAATCACAATTGTAGAGTTGGTTAGTAATAGGTCTAGTAACCCAATATTAATCAGTGGCATATACAATGTAATTAAAGTTAGGTAGAATATACCTGTTGAATACTGAAATGCCGGAACTTGTAGGAACTAACTGAGTACCGTTGTAGTCGTTGAAACCGTTGCAGTGATTAATTCTTAGTTGTTTTAAAGATGCCTGTCACGCATGAGGTCGCGAGTTCGAGTCTCGTCGGCCCCGTTTTTTCAGTAACATAAGAATTAAAGCTTAATTATAATAAATATCAAACAATTTTAGTTCAAGTCTCATCTGAGGTCAAAGTAGGTTTTTATTTCGTTTGTGATTTATTATTGCTTTTATAAGCTTTATTAACCTTGTTCCTTTTTCATAGGCTTTTTTGGTAGTTAATTCAATACCAATTGTTTATAAATAGTTTTAAATACCTCTAAATACATTTTAATTCTAAATAATAGTAAAAGCTTTAGTGCATTTCCCCGCAAAAAAATATATTCAAGGTAAATTGGGTTCTAATTGCTTACTCGTGTTAAAAAGGTTAAGCATAAAGTTTCAGGCTTGTTTTATAGATTGGGGGGGGAATGAAAAAAAATAATCAAATACTTTTAGTTAATGCATTAGGTGCATTCTTTTTTATAGTTAATATTTTACTTTTGCAATTACCTGTTCATGCAGTTATACTTGCAAAAGCTAATGTAAATCACTCTGATTTAATACAAAATAAAATAGTTGCTGATTATGGTAATTTACCTTTGTATTTTGAAACTAATAAAGGACAATCAAACAAACAAGCCAAATTCCTTTCACATGGGAAAGGATATATTCTTTCCCTGACAAATGATAGTGCTGTATTTAGCCTTAATAAGTCAAACATAGTAAGCATTAAACTACTTAATGCTAATGAAAATACCAAGGTTACAGGGATTGATAAGCTGCCACTAATGGTCAACTATTTTATTGGTAGTGATTCTCACAAATGGCTTAGGGAAATTAAAACTTACGGTAAAGTAAAGTATGCTGACATATATCCAGGAATAGATCTTGTTTATTATGGAAATCAAAAAAAGCTAGAGTATGATTTTATAGTTTCTCCTGGTGCTACTCCTAATAACATTAAGTTGTCTTATTCAGGCATAACAGATTTAAATATTGATAAAAAGGGTCAATTGATCCTGCATACTTCTGAAGGAAATATTACTCAGCTTGCACCTTTTATTTATCAGATAGTTAACGGCATTAAGCAAAAAATAGATGGTAAGTATGTTTTATATGAAGATGGTAAAACAATTGGTTTTAATGTACTTTCTTATGATGTTACAAAACCACTGATTATTGATCCTGTACTTGTTTATTCTACTTTTCTTGGTGGTGTAAACAATGATTTTGGATGGGCAATTGATGTGGATTCTGAAGGTAATGCTTATGTAACAGGAAGTACCTTATCTGTTTCTGATTTTCCTACAACAGCTGGAGTTGTTCAACCTAAATTTGGTGGTGGAGCAGCTGGTTCCAATATTTTTGTAACCAAGTTTAATTCACAGGGTGTTCCAGTTTACTCTACATATATTGGAGGGTCAGGACTAACATTTGGTTTAGATATTAAGGTTGATGATTCTGGTAATGCTTATGTTGCAGGAACTGCATACTCTCAAACAAGTTTCCCTACTACTACAGGTGCATATCAAACTATGTTTGGTGGAGGAGCTGCTGATGTTGTTGTTGTTAAATTAAATCCGTCTGGTTCTTCACTTGTTTTTTCAACTTTTCTTGGTGGTTCTAGTTTTGATGGTGGTACAGACCAATCTGCAAACGGTAGTTCAAATGATGATGGAAGTTCTATCTTTGATTCATTTTGGCATATGGGAATTGATTTAGATGGCGATGGAAATATTTACGTAACTGGTACTACTCTTTCACCTGATTTTCCTGTTATAGCAGGTGTTTTACAATCAACTAAGGCTGGTGCTGGTCCTTCTGATGCATTTGTAACAAAATTAAATCCTGCAGGTTCTGGTCTTATATATTCTACATATCTTGGTGGAGCTAGTGCTGATCTGGGGAATGATATTGCAGTTGATGATTCAGGCAATGCTTATATAACTGGTTCTACTGGTTCATTGGATTTTCCTACAACACCAAATGCTTTTTTGTCCACTATTAATAGTCCTGGAAATGCATTTGTAACAAAATTAAATCCTAACGGTTCTGCATTAATCTACTCTACTTATCTTGGTGGAAGTGATAGTGATGAAAGCTTTAGCATTGATATAGATTCTAAAGGTAGTGCTTATGTGACAGGTTATTCTGCTGTAGCTGTTAATCCTCCACTTTTTCCAATAACTGATGGAGCATTTCAAACAAAATATTCTGGAGGAGCGTTTGATGCTTACGTAACAAAAATCAATCCAGATGGTGCATCATTAGCTTATTCTACATTTCTTGGTGGCACTCAGCTTGAACATGGAAATGCTATTAGTGTAGATGCATCTGGCAATGCTTATGTTATAGGACACACTAATTCAAATGATTTTCCTACAAGTGATCCTATACAAACAGAAACAATGGATAGTAACTTTGATGTTTTTGTTACCAAGGTAAATCCAACCGGTTCTGCACTTACATACTCTACATATCTTGGTGGCAGTCAGTTTGAAGATGGTCTTGGCATTGCTGTAGATTCTACAGGCGCAGCATATTTAACAGGCTATACAGAAACACCTATTAACCCTCCCTTCTTCCCAACAACAAATGGAGCATTTCAGGATAAAGTCAAAGGTAATGCTGATGCTTTTATTGCAAAAATTTCTGGCACAGGTAGCATGAGCAGTTCATCAGGAGGTCTATCTATTCCAGATCTTACTGGCTCATGGGTAAATCTTACTCAAAGTTGTAGAAATTTTGGTATGTCAGTTAGTTGCAGAGTTAAGGGACGTCTTAAGATAGAAAATATTGGTGCTAAAGCTTCTTCAACTTCTTTTGTCAAGTTTTTTGTATCTAATGATTCTACCTTTGATTCCAGTGATACTTTCCTTAAACAAGTTGCAACAGGAAAAATTAAAGCTCACGGTTCCAAATTTAAAACCATTGTCTTCAATTTGCCAAATAGTACTGATGCAACAGGTAAGTTTATTTTGGCTGTCCTTGATTCGGAAAATGTTGTAAATGAAAGTGATGAAAATAATAACACTGTAGTTTTTGGTCCATTGCAATAGTCATTAATCAGATCTCTAATTGTTTAATATGATATTTATACTACAGAGCAAGTAGCTCAGGATTTAAGACTTTCTACACGTACTACAAAAAGATTAGTTAAAAGAGTTGGGTTTGATATTAATTTGCATGGGTTTAGAAGAACCTTTGCAACAATAGCAGCTAATGCTGGTAAGCCTTTTTCTAACTCAGCCTTACTACGAGCTAAGAAACTTGGAATATGTTCATAAACTCGTGTAATTCTGTTTGACATTAGATTGTGATTTAGTGTAGTTCAAAAGTTAATAAATTTTTCACTACTTCAAATTTATTATGTAAGTAACTTGGAAGTCTTTCTAAGAGATCTTGCAATTTTACTTTTTGTTTTTCTGCCAAACCTATCGTCACTTTTTACTTCTTTTTGCAGAGCCTGTAAGATTATTTTAATATTATCATGGCATCCTTGAGCAATTAATTCTTTTATAATTTTTTCTAACTTATTTGTATCTGGTAACTCAAAGTCTGAATTAACACTAGGTTTATCACTGGTTGTATCTATTGGTATTCTACCTTCTGTAGATAGCCCCATATGGTTACGTAAAATTGCTGGGTCTGTTAATATATCACGCCCTCGATTGAGGAAAAAATCTACTGCATATTCTACAAGCTCATGATTTTTCCATTGCCATCCATAGCATTTGGGTGTATCTTCTAACCCTACACGAAATATATCTATTCGAGGATCATCCACCACCCAATCCATAACTTCATGGTAATCATGTTGTCCTTGTGTTAATGGATTAACTGGTGACTCACTTGATTCTTTGGGTCGAATAACAGCGCCTACAGTAATAACTGTAGGTTGATTTATTCCACGTCTCAGATCTTCAATATTTTTTAGAGCTTGTTCATAAGTCTCTTTACTGATGGGAAGTCCATTTGAAAAACCAAGAAGTAGAACAAAGTGAACAGGTGCATCCAGATGATACTCTCCAGACTTAGCCATGCGCTTTAATACATCAAATTGTCCCATAGTTGTAATTTCTATTTCTTGCATTACTCCAAGTTCCATTGTTCTTTGAATAAGACCATGATAGTAAAGCTTCATAACAGCAGGCTCATTCCAACCAGGGACATCTTCAACTCCTCTAGAGTCTTTTGGCTTACCAAGTATTTTTACTTCTGGTACTGTAAAAGTAGTAAGTGTATCGGGCAATGCTTCAACAGCAACGCCACGAACCTTTAATTCATGATAGGCTCTGTCATGTTGTCCAGGAGGATTGCCTTGTAGTTTATGTGATGCATGTAGTTCATCATCTATCTGTTTACCTACTTCCATCTTTCGGCTTGTTGGAAAGCTTAAAATATATTCTGGATTTATTTCTCTAACTAATTTTGCTGTTTGCCGATACCAACTTAAATCTGCATACTGTGCTCCTGTTTCTGGATTTCTTGCATGCGCATGAAAAAATATAGCACCTTCTCTAGAGGCTCTTTCTACATCTCTAGCAACTTCTTCAGGTGTAATAGGCATGTGTTCAGCATAGAAATCAGGTTCTGGTAATTTTGATATCCCATTAGTTTTTAACCATGGACTGTAGCGTGCACCTGTTAATGCTAAACTAATCGCAATTGGATTTTTCATATATAAATTCCTAAAATCTTTACCTTCTAATTTACTTATAAATTAGGATTTATTTTAGATTAGTTTAGAATGATTTTTAACCAGCTTTATTTTTGTTTTATAATTTGATTTCTATTTTGTTTAAACCACCCTTGAAGTCGTATTAACGCGACAATATCTGGCAAAAACCAGTATTTCAAAGTTTGTTAACTTTTTAGTCTGTACCCAGTTTTAAAAATCCATCTAATCAGCAGAGTGCAGGCTAACAGAAAAATAAGAACCATAACTAAGCTTAGTTTTAAACTAACATCTGCCTTTTCATAAAAACTCCAGCGGAATCCGCTAATAAGATAGACAACAGGATTAAAAAGTGAAACCTTTTGCCAAAACGGAGGCAACATATTTATTGTATAAAAGCTTCCTCCTAAAAATGTAAGTGGAGTAATTATAAGAGCAGGTATGATTTGGAGTTTTTCAAAACCATCAGCCCATATTCCAATAATAAATCCAAACATACAAAAAGTGAGTGAAGTTAATATCAGAAAAAATAACATTACAAAAAAATGTTTAATTTCAAGCGGGACAAAAAAATTAGCAGTGGTTAATATCATGACACCTAAAATAATTGATTTAGTTGTTGCTGCTCCAACATAACCAAGCAGGATCTCAATATAAGAAATTGGTGCTGACAAGAGTTCGTAAATATTTCCTGTAAATCTAGGGAAATAAATTCCAAATGAAGCATTTGAAATGCTTTCTGTAAGTACTGCAAGCATAACCAGTCCTGGTACTATAAATGATCCATAGCTAATTCCATCTATTTCAGTAATGCGTGAACCTATGGCTGAACCAAAAACTACAAAATATAATGTGGTTGAAATTACAGGTGATAATATGCTTTGTGCAACAGTGCGCCACCAGCGTGCCATTTCAAAATTATAAATTGCTTTAATAGAGTAAAAGTTCATGATTTCACCAGCTTAATAAAAATCTCTTCAAGAGAGCTTTGTGTAGTGTGAATATCTTTAAATAATATTCCTGCTGAACAAATAGAAGAAAGCAACTCAGGAATGCTGTTTTCTTTTGAGCTGTCATATGTATAAATTAGTCGAGATTTGTCACTGTTTAATTCTAAAGTCCATTTTGATAATGATGAAGGAATAAAATTTAGAGGATTGTGTAATTCTAAAACTAACTGTTTGCTGCCTAGCTTTTTCATTAACTCATCTTTACTTTCAGTAACAATAATCTCTCCTTTATTTATTACCCCAATCCGATCAGCCATCTCTTCTGCTTCTTCAATATAATGAGTAGTAAGAATGATAGTTACTCCACTTTTTTGCAGATCACGGACCTGTTTCCACATGTCCTGTCTTAAGTTAACATCAACACCAGCTGTTGGTTCATCCAGAAATAAAATCTTAGGCTCGTGAGAAAGTGCTTTTGCAATCATTACACGTCTTTTCATACCACCAGAGAGAGTCATCATTTTACTATCCTTTTTATCCCATAAAGATAGCTGTTTTATGACCTTCTCCACATAAGCATGATCAGGTGCTTTTCCAAATAATCCTCGACTAAAGTTTACTGTATGCCAAACTGTTTCAAATGCTTCAGTGACAAGTTCCTGTGGAACAAGCCCAATCAAAGATCTTGTTTTTCTAAAGTCTTTAATGATGTCATTTCCATCTACAAGTACTTCACCTTCTGTAGGATTTACAATTCCACAGATGATGTTGATAAGAGTTGTTTTCCCTGCGCCATTAGGTCCAAGTAATGCAAATATTTCTCCTTTTTGAATCTGGAGATTAATGTTGTTTAGTGCCTTAAAGCTTCTGTTATAAATCTTATTTAAATTCTTAACAGAAAGTATAGTACTCATAACAATATGTTACCGTGCAAAATGTGGTGCTATGTGAATAAGTTACTATTTCTTTGCCATCATAGATTCACCGTAGAATTTGTGAACTTTCTGATAGAAACTTTGAGCTTTTAAGCTGTCTCGCCATGCAGTTAATTTTGGATAGGTCTTTAAATTAACTTCAATAAGTTCTGAAGGATCAATTGTTGCTAATAAAGAAATATCAGCAATGGTCATTTTGTCTCCAGTCAGGAATTTTGTTTTATTTAAATTTTCTTCAATCAAAGTAAGATATTTTCCTATAAATTCGTATCCTTCTTTAATTGATCTTTGATCAGGCTCTACACCTATTCTTGGAGCTACCACCTTATTGAACATTACTTTAGCGTATGCCTGCATAGTTAGATGCTGAGCTATAAAATCGCACCACATGTCTACTTCAGCCTGCTTTTCTAAATCAGAAGGATATAGATCTGATTTGGATTTTTTGCATAAATACTTCATAATTGCATTACTCTCTGATAGCTTAAAGTTTCCATCCACCAATACAGGTGCTTTTCCAAAAGGAGTAATGGAAAGAAATTCACTTTTTCTTTGTTCACCTTTAAGTAGATCTATAAAAACAAACTCATATTCTAAACCAAGTACATTTATACACATTTCTACTTTATTGCTTGGGGGAGAGAACTTATTGCCATAAATTTTTATCATTGTTTTACTCCTTTTATATATTCATTTGCATTGTGCTGATTAATATCATATATCAATATTAAACTACTTTCAAAGATGTATTGGCTATCAATAATTTGAGCAAAGTTTTTTCTTAGAAAGTCATTTAAAAACGAATATCTACAGTTATGGGATTATGATCGGAAATATGACCTTTTAAAGAGTAATTTAAATTTTTTAGTGTTTTTCCATTAAATGGCATAAAGTGTTTTCCTGTAGGTTTTACAAAGAACCAGTCAAGCTTAAAGTATGCAATTAATCTGGGTTCTTTTAATTTAAAAGTACTTTTAAATCCCTTCCAATGTCTTTGGTTAGAGTTTGCAAGAAGTCCTCTTCTGCCATTTGAGCTTCTTTTTTTATTTCCACTTAAGTCAAAAGTATTACCATCGCTGAATTTAAATTTCTTCAAGTAATTATAAAACTTTCTTTCATGATTTGGAAATATTACTGGTATGCTTGGAAAAAAAGGATCTTTGTATTGAAGGAGTTTACTTATTGGAACTGCAGCTAATATGCTTGCTATAGGTAGTCCGGGTATAAATGGAGTAGCAACAGCTCTTGCAATGAAATGTGGATCTCTGGCTCTTTTTACAATTTCTTTTTTTAGAGATGTTGGGATAGTTTCAGTAGTTGAAGTATTTAAATCCCCAGATAAAATCACAGGTGTTTTTTTGTCTTTTAATTTTTCTAAAAGATATTTAAATTGTTTAAGCCTTCTATCAGAGTAAGCCCTATCTTCTAAGTGAGTAGAAACTACTGTGATTATTTGATCATTTGGTAGTTTTATATCAGCAACTAATGCCATCCGGCTTCCATGCCTTACTTCTTTATATTCAATCTTCTCACTAAAAATTGCCATTGCTCCAAAGTGTCTTAAATGTTCAAGAGGAGGTTGATGCTTAAGAACTTCTCTTCTGTACCAGTCATATTCATTAGGTATTCTAATTACTTGTGTAGAAACAATTGGAAATTTTGAAATTATTGCATTTCCATGTAAGCCTTTATAAAGTGTTTTATCAACTTTTTGCTTTTGAAATAAAGGACCGACTTCTATAAATTCACTTGCATAGGCATAATTCCATTTAAGAGAGTTATTTAATTCTGAAAGAATATTTTTATATTTTGTTCTAGGCATTCCAATATCAACTTCATTTAAACAAAGTATGTCAATAGTTGCAAAAGCATTTAGTTCTTCTTTGAAATGTTTTTGGTTTCTACGACTTATATTTGTTAGGTGTTTTTTCTCGTAAGCAGTTTTGTTAAGTAACATTTCTTTAATTTCTGAAACATTATATCCTCTATGAATATTCCAATGTGCTACTCGAAGATATGGTTTATCCAGTTTATAGCTGTTGTTGATGTTTGCAGTGTAGACCATTGATAAATGGCTGTTTAATTTAGCTTTAAGATCTGCTTTTGGTTCAGGAGTCTGACTTAATTTCACAAGCTCATCAAATGTGAGTTCAGAATCTGGCTCAGATAAACCAATATTTTCTTCTACATGTTGCTTATAAATAGTTGACGAATTATTATTTTTTGCTGAAGCACAAATAAAAACAGATAAAGTTAATACTGCAATAATAAAGGCAAATGTTTTCATGCTTTAAATAATTTCTACCCAATTATAGGCAGTTTTAAAGGTACAACCCAACAGAGCTATTATAGTTTTTAGAAGTGTTAGAAATGCTATCAATAACAGCAGATTAATTCACATTTTCAGAGAATATATAAAATCTACTTGGACATAACTAGTTCTTAAGATAGCTGTAAGGGACTAATGTACCTCAAGTAAATGCTAGTGAACTTTGTTAATTAAGTCTTCAAGCAAATAAAATCCTTTAACACAATAGGATTCCGGGTAATTGTCATTGCGAGGAGGCTCTGAAAGAGCCGACGCGGCAATATCCGAACATTTTGAGATTGCCACGCCTCATTTCATTCGGCTCGCAATGACGTACCCCGTTTTAGTTAACACACCCTCACGTAATTAAGTAATCATGCTAAACTTAATCCATGCGAACAAGACCAACAGCCTCTACACCACCTTCACCTCCTGGAGCAACAACAGGAGCGAGTTCAAAACGTATAATTCAAAAAGTTACACTTGAAGGCAAGCCACTTACTGTATGTGTGCTCCCTACTCACAAATATAATTTGGTAACAGTTACAGCAAAAAATGGTTTTGTTGCATGTGGTTATTTTGATATGAATGCTATAGATGCTGGAGAAGAAAATGCAGTTATTGTTACTGGTGTTAATTCTTATGATGATGTACTCAAGGCAGAAGTTAAAGATGTTAGTAAATCAGCAGCAGCTTTAGGAATTACAAAAGGAATGACTGGTAGAGAAGCATTATTGAAGCTTAGTTAACAAGTAATTTCTCAAATCACCTTACAAAAAATAATTGTAAATTTCTATTAACCAAAACATTTTTTAAATTCACGACTGATGTCTTACTGGCACATTACAAAACTAATTTTTAATTCAAAGACATAAATGATTTCCCTTTATTTTGCTTGTACAAAGCTTAATGCTTTTTGTTTTGTTAATTTTCTTTCTTACATGAAAATTTCTAAAACAGAAAAAGATCGTCTCCAAATGAAAAACAATGGGAGGATTTATGGTTACAGTAAAAGAAATATCAATGTCTTCGTTAGGATATTTGAGTACTGCCCAGAGTAGAGAACGTCCTGCTTATTCAGTTTTTGAAACTAATAAAACTATCTATAATCAACAACTCCTAAAACAATTAAGTGAAATCCTGGATCAAGGAAAAGGAATATCTAAAAGTATAGATGAAACTAAAGACAAGCCAAATCTAAGTGAAGCTGATATTAGAGGTATACTGAATCAAATAAATAATTTTCTTAAACAATTGGTCAAGGAATTAGATGGTCAAATTACTCTTGATGAGATAATACAAACAGTAAAAAATGTTGCACCATCAACAGTCAGAATTGAGAATCAAGGAGCAATTGGTTCTGGAGTAATTTTTAAAGACAATAATGGGAAAAGATATATTCTAACCAATGCACATGTTGTTGCTGATATGGAGGAAACTCGAAATGTATTTAACCCATTTGATATTATTGGGGATACAGAGTTGATTAAACCAAAAGAAAAAGATCCTACCTATCATATAAAACTTTATAATGGGAGTGACTATAAAACCCCAATTGAATTTGATGTAAAACAATTAACCTTAAGTAATGGAGAAAAAGCTTGTTCAAGTCCTGATGAGCACGATCTTGCAGTTCTAGAGATCCCAAGCGATATTAATATTCCAGAAAGTTTGGGTGTAAAAATGAGAGATCTATCAAAAGATCCAATAAGTGCAGGAGAACCTTTAATAGCAATAGGAAATCCTCTTGGAGAAAGAGACTCCATTAGTTTTGGAATAGCAAGTCACACAGATAGATCTTCTGATATAAATATTAATCACCATATTCAAACAGATGCTGCAATAAATCCTGGGAATTCAGGTGGTGGGTTATTTGACCTTCATGGAAGATTAGTAGGAATCAATACCTGGGGATATCGTGGAGCAGCTGGAGTAGGTGGAGCTATTAGAATTGATTATATAAAAACAGTTCTTGAAAAATGGGGAATTATACTTTAATCCTTATATTTTTCTCTTTGTGATTTTCAAGAGCAGCCAATAGTACAGTGAGAATCCCTGGCTCATCAAATGCATGTCCGGCATCTGGCACAATAATTAGTTCAGAATGTGGTATAGCTTTGTGCAATAAATTTGCAAAGTATGGAGGACATAATAGGTCATATTGTCCATTAACTATTAAAACAGGAATATTTTTTAACTTGTGAACATTTCTGAGTAATTGATCTGGTGGGTCAGCAAAGCAATTGTTCATGAAATAATAACATTCCATTCTGGCAGAACGCATGTCTGCTTCTGTAATTTCTTCAGGTCTTGGCATTTGAGAGTCTTTAAGCTTTATAAGATTTCCTATGCTACACCATCCGTAAGTAGCCTTGTGTCTTATATTTTTATCTGGACTACTAAGCATTTCAAAATAAGCTTTGAGAATATTTTTGCGTTTTTTTGGTGGGATTGTTTCCTGAAATATTTTCCATCGTTCTGGAAACAGCATTTCAACTTTGCCTTCCTGATATAACCATTTATTTTCTTCAGGTAATCCCAATACTTGCCCACGAAGAATGAGTTTGGTTACATGTTTTGGATGTGTTTCTGCATAAGCTACTCCAAGGAAACTTCCCCATGAGCCACCAAAAATTAACCACTTTTCAATTCCTAATTTTTTATGAATAACTTCAAAATCTTCAATAAGCAATTTAGTATTATTGTCTTTGATCTCTCCATGTGGTGTGCTTTTACCAGCTCCACGCTGGTCAACTAAAATTACGCGATAATGTTTTGGATCAAATAGCTGCCTATGGGCAGTAGATATTCCAGCTCCTGGTCCTCCATGAACAAAAAGAATAGGTTCTCCATTTGGATTACCAACTTCTTCAATGTACAGTTCATGTATGTCTGAAACTTTGATGCGAAATGTATTATAAGGCTCAATCTCAGGATAAAGTTTGTATTCTTTATCTGGTGAAATTATTGTAGATGAAGATTGAGTGGGTTGTACTTTTTGTTTTCTAGCAACCTGTTGTAAATGGCTTGCTTGAAGACCAGCTTTTCTTATGTTCATAATTTTGAAGTTAGTTTACTAATTTTATCAAGCAACTTTCAGATGAAGGTTAAGATAAGTAAGAAGGGAAGAGGAGCTTTAAAATTTAAGATAAATCTTTCCCAAAGACACCTTTAAAAATATGATTTATTACTTGTAGGTTGGGACTATTGTAAACACAGTTAAGCCATGCAAATCTTATGGTACTTTGTTCATCCTCAAAGCTTGCTACAAACACGATTTTATGGGGATCTGGATTTCCAATTTGAAGTCCGATAGTATCAATCTTTGATTTATTTTTTTCTAATAATTCAATAAACTTTTTAAGATCCATATCAGGCTCTGGCTCTCTTCTAAAACTGCCACCCAATTTATCAAAAAATATATTTTTGCTTGGAATGTCAGAGCTAAAGAGTTGTTTTATAAATTCAATTGCTTTTTTTACAGATCTTTTATTGATTTTGATCTGTGCTTTAAGTAAAGTATTCTGTGTTGGTAATGATGCTGTACTTACCCTATAAACTTTGTTGGTCTTCATAAGTTTATGTTAGCAATCTGATTTATTTAAATGTCTAATTCACTATAAATATATTAATGACCGTTATTTAACTTTGCGACGGCTTTTTTATAGGCCGTTGTACAACCTTTTTCACATCTTGGTGTACAGCCTTTAAAAGCACCTTTGACAGAGCTTGGAGTATTGATCTGTGATGCACTACAGCAATCCTTACAAGCCTGAAGAAGTTCTTCATCTTTGACTGTAAGGTCATTAGTAATATTTGACACACAAACTTTTGTTGTAGCATTGCAAACTTTAGAAGCTATATTACCGTAAGCTGAATTAACATCAACCAAAAATAAAACAATTAAAATTAAACAAATGAAATATTTTTTTAACACAATTTACTCCTCCTATTTAAAACTAAAAGATTCTAAATTATTTTAACTCAATGATTACTTAAAAGATATACTGCTCATCATATAAATCAATCTGTGCCCTATTTAAAATCTCTGGAATTGTATCATCAGGCAAGTGCATATTAATCATTCCAAGGTAAGTAGAATCATAGTCTTTCTTTGATATTATTTTTCCTCTTTTTGCTGCGTCTTGCACCCGTTGTTCTGCAAATTCCAGTGCTTGTTTAATATCCTCATTATTTCTCTGGGAAACAGACCTAAATCCAAATAAGTAATGAAAAATATGTGAGCTGCGGGCAGCTTCTAATATAACTCTTCCCTTGTAATCAAGTTTATTACTTAAAACCACTGCAAATTCATGCATAGCATTTCCAGTTCCACTACAAAATGATTTCATCTCAGCTATATGGATTGCTCCGGGATTTTTTTTTCGTTTACCAATACAAAGAGGATAGGATATTTCATGATGCATTATTGTTTCACAGGCTGATAATTCTATAAATCCTAATTTTTCTCCAATTTCATCTACAAAAAAATAAGTGTTTGGTTTTTTGTCGCTTTTAGCTATATAAACTTTTACTATTGATGAATAATTAGAATCCGGCTCACAAGTAGTAATTTCTGTTTCTCCAATAATTCTATCGAGGTTACTGTATTGAAGAACCCTATCCTTAATGGAAGGTAGTTCCGTTATTTTAAAAGTGCTTATCCTACGAGGAAGATTGCTTGCTGGAATTTTCATATTAAATCTATATTATGAATCTATCAGAAATTAATTTGACTTACCTTAATTCCCTTTAAGCTAAATCTGAAGAAAATATAAAACCAATATTTTTTTGTGTAATAGTCTTAATTATTTGTAGAGTATGCATCAATAGTAGAGCCCAGTTGACTTGCATTTGCAGCTAGTTTTGTAATGTCATATGGCATTACTCCTAAAGCACGAATATGAAATATTGTTGTATGCCCTTTTCTTGAACTGCTTAAATCACCATCATATAAACTACCTTGACCAGTTTTTGAACCTATGCCAATATCAACTCCACCTATAGAGCCACCTTTCATAAGTCCACCACCAAGTGTAAGACCATCGCCTCTAAACCCACCACCATAGTCACTACCTAAACCAAAATTGAGGTCATACGACTTTGGTTTTGGTTTTTCAATGGGTGATGCTATTAAAATCATATGTCCGGCAGAGCATGGTACAAGCATTTGACTAAACTCATCCATGGATGGAATAAAGTCAGCTGAAAAGTTATGCATGGATTTGTCTGCTTCAATAGTTTGGACATTATAGAGTGATCTGCCTTGAATTAGTTGTACAAACCTGCTTAAAC
>OBEQ012361018.1_pt1 | contig 18477 bp, 13 predicted proteins | sample 1670901 | NCBI WGS metagenome assembly OBEQ01 (sample SAMEA104232315, study PRJEB22302) | groundwater metagenome | biome: forest; feature: aquifer; material: groundwater | place: USA | collected 2011-08-07 | depth 5.4 m
AACTTGCAAAACACCGAGCTTGGGGGTCGCATACGCGTCTAGATCGTACTTTGTATGACGATAGTCGGGAGATCCTCGACGCTCCAAATGCTTTAGATAATCTAGACAGCACTGATTCACAGTGTAGCCACCGCGACGACTAACGTGCTCTCCTGTCGCCATGGTCGTCGCGCTCAAGAACCATGTCCGGGCCTTTTCTTGAGCTTGCGCAAAGTCCAATACACGCGTGCCTTCGGCATCGAGGATGTCATCAGCCAACGCAAGTTTCTCTTCCTTGCGGAAACCATCGGCGTCAAACCGCGCGAGCCAGACTCCCCATTTGCTACCCTTTCTGTATCCGAGCGCTCTGCCGTGCGATAGCGGCAACATTATTTTCGAACCAATCGGAATCGCTCTCCGCGCTGTTCTAGTCCCAAGATCCTTGCTGGTTACAGTTCGCGCCATTGAGTTGACAACTCCTGTGGATTCCTGTCACGGATGCAATTGATCGATTCAATCTGCCATTTTTGTCAACTGTTTGTCAACTATCCGGGTGCCAATTGCATGACTTTGCATGGTTGCGCAGGACGGCGCAATGCCTACGTATCTTATTATATTAAAATGACTTACTCTATTTTCAAGGCGTGGATAGAGAACACGGTACGGAGCATACCGCGCCCCTGATAAGGGCGAGGTCGGTGGTTCAAGTCCACCCAGGCCCACCATCCGCTTCTTTACTCTTCCAATTTTTCTCTGGATTTCAATGCGCTGAATTGAGCCGCCAAGCTCCGTCAATCCCCTACTTCTTGACCAAAATCGGCAGCCGGGGAAACGCAAAGTTCCCCGCCGCATCGTCAATCACATTCACCTGGCAAATGTACAGCCCCGGCGGTATCTGGCTGAGCGGCACATCGAACCGGACCCGCGCGGCGCGCCGGTCGGCCGCATCGAGCGACTTCGTCACCGTGGCCAGCGTCTCGAAAACTTTCGCCGTGCCGCGGTAAAACGCCACGCTGCTCAGCAGGTGCACGGGATGTTTCGGCGCGGGCTCTTTCTTCTCCGGCGCAGCACCCGCCGCGGGACCCGCCGTGGGCGGCGGCGTAAATTTCCCCGGGTCGTACACCTCCAGGTAAAGGAACAGATGCTGCTCCGCTGAAAACACGTGCGTCACGTTCGGAACGATCTCCGTCCCTTCGCTCACCAACGGATTGTTCCGGTCGGCTTTCGTGGCCGGCTTGGTCTGGTTGGCGATCACCACCGAGCTCGTCCGCAGCAGATTTTTCTTCGGCGGCTTGCGCAGGTCGGGCACCACGATGTCGGTCTCAAACGACCCCATCCGCCTTGACTGGTTTTCGCGCAGCACCGCCTTGAGGTGATATGTCCCCGGAGCCAGCAGGAATCCCGTGTTGTACTGGATATTCTTCCGCTGGACTTCCTGATCCGCCCCGGTCACCAGCTTGATCGTCTCGCGGATCCCTCCCACCGGGAACCCGCTCTTCGGATCTCGCAGCGTCCCGATCACGTCGAGCGTCGCCCGCGCCGCATCCTTCGCCGCCGAAAATGGAATCTGCGACCCCGGCACCACCATCGACACCGTGACGTAGTAGCGGTCGTCCGACTGCCGGAAATACGCCGTGGAAATATAGAGCGCCAGATCGGTCGCCGGCAGCTCCGCGTTCAGCTCGCTTTCCAGTTGCTCTTCGCGATCGCTGCGGCTTGCGTGTGCGAAATCCTTCGTCGCGTAGTAACCCGCGCGGTATTCCAGCTTCCAGTCCGGGTGCGTCGTGCGCACCGTGATCTTGCGGAACCTCCCGTCGCGCAGCGGATTCGTGCTGTGGTAGCTCAGCATGTAGTAAGCCGCCGTGTCCGCGTGCACCCGGTTGAACACCTGTCCCAGGTCGTTCGTGTCGAGAAACGCCTTCCCGCCGGTATCTTCCGCCAGCGTCGAAAGCGTCTCCTGCGAAGAGAAATTCGCTTCGTACTGCTGTTGCACGCCCTCGCCGGAGTATGCGGAGACGCCTCGCGTCCTCGCCTGCTGCGCTCCTCCCCCCGGAGAAAACGCCGAAAGCCCCCGCGAATCCACCGTGTACAGCGCCACGTTCGCCATCACCGACGCGTTCACCGTCTTCCGAAGCTGCGACTGGTTTTCGATTCCGTTTCGCGTCAGCCCGCTGCTGAAATAGATGATCGACTTCTTCTGCGAGATCGGCGCCAGCACTTTCGCCAGCGATTCCAGCGCCCGGAGCTTCCGGTCGGCGTTGAACGTATTGAAGTCGCTGTCGTCCGCCGTGAACGAGTTCCCGGTGTCGGCCGTCCCCTCGGTGTCTCCTGTGCTCCCAGCGTCATACCCTTCGCCGCTCGCCCTGCGAAGCTGCGCCAGTTTTCGCTTCAGCAGTTCCCGGTCGCCCGTAAAATCCTGCGCGATCTGCAGCGAGCTGGAAAACGTCGCGATCGCCACCAGGTCCGCCGGAGCAATCTGCTTCTCCGCAAACTTTTCCGCCGAAGCCACCGACCGCTCAATTTCGTCCGGCTCCATCCCCGAAAAATCAAAAAATAGAATCAGCAGCCGGCGGTCGTTGAACGCGGCCGGAGGCGGAGGAGGCGGCTGCGGTCCTCGCGAACTCAGCACGGGCGCCGGCGCGGGTTGCACTGCCGCGGCTTCCGCAGCCTGGTCCGGATTCTGAAAATCGCAGCTCAGCAGTTGCTGCGGCTTGTTGTCTTCTAAAACCTGGAAGTCTCCCGCCTGCAATCCGGTGATTGGTGCGCCCTTTTTGTCCCGTACGACCACGTCCACCAGCACGATCTCCGTCGTGGCGCGCAGCGTCACCGGCGCCTGGCTGGGCTGCTGTGGCAACGAGGGCAGCGCCACCGCCGCGGTCAGCACGGCTGCCAGCACTGCACGGGTATAGCCGGATATCTTCATGCCGCGGACTCTCCCTCAGAACCGGAATCGCGCCACAAGTTGCAACTGCCGCATCTGCGCCACAGACGATACACGCCCGAACCCCGGCGAGTTCACGACCGTGTCGATCCCGCTGAAATTCGGATAATTGAGCACATTCGACGCCTGCACGCGCAATTCCAGTTGCTGCGCATCCTTGATCGAAATCGTTTTCCCGATGCTCGAATCGAATGAGAGCGTCCCCGGCCCCTGAATCGTGTTCCGCCCGGCGTTCCCGAATGTTCCGGCCATCGGCAGCGTGAATGCCGCCGTATTGAAAAACAGCGCCGTCGTCCGGTCGCCGATGTCCACCTGCTGCCCGGTCGCGCTCGCGCGCAGCGTTCCGTTCACGCCGTTGTTGACGTCGCTCGCGCTTCCCAGCACCCGCGGCGTGAAGTGCACGCCCGAAGCGGCTGTGAACGAAACGTTCCACGTCCAGTCGTTCAGCACCTTCGAGGCGGTCCCTCCGTGCGAGAGCCACCGCCGGTTCGGGCCAAACGGAAACTCAAAGACCGAGTTCACGTTGAACCGGTGCCGCTGGTCGAAGCTCGACAACGCCCGCTCCGCTGCCAGGTCCTGATCGTTCTGTGCCACCACCGTCGCCCCGCCGCCGATGCTCGAAGCGTTGTCGATCGACTTCGCAAACGTGTACGTGCCCGCCACCGACACGCCGTGCCGCAGCCTCTTCCGCAGGCTTGCCGTCCCCGAATGCAGGATTGACGACGCCTGCGAATTTTGCCACAGGAACGCCTGCACGCCCGGGATTCGCGGTCCTGCCGGCCCGCGATTCGGCGCGCGTACCACGTCCAGCCCCGTCCCCTTCGTTCCCGTGTACCCGACGTTCATCACCAGCCCGGCCGGCAGTTCCTGCTGCACGTTCAGGTTCCACGTCTGCACGTATCCCAGCCGGTAATTCAGGTCCACGCCGAAATTATTCGTCAGCGTCGAAACCTGTTGCGGAAAGCCGCTCTGCAGAGTCAGCGGCGTCACGGCGCCGTTTACATTCGTCTGTGTCACCGAAAACGGCGGCTGGTAGGCCAGTTGCTGCACGAATGATCCGTACACTCCCGTGTTGTAAGACACGCCGTAGCCCGTCCGCACGATCATCTTGTTCCGCGCCCGCCAGGCGATCCCGATCCGCGGCGCGAAATTGTTCCGGTCCGGATTCACCAGCCCCGGGGGAAAAGCTCCGTTGAACGGACCCGCCTGCCCCGGCTTCACCGCCGCAGCCGATGTGAAACCGCCGTTCACGTCCAGATTCACCAGCCGGTTCTGTTTTTCGCTGAACGGCGAAATGTATTCGTACCGCAGCCCCAGCGAAATCGTCAGTTTTGCCAGCGCCCGCCAGTCGTCCTGCGCGTACACGTCCCACGAATTTCCCCGGAAGTAAAAGGTATTCGCGCTGAACTGGATCGAAGTCTGCTGCGGCAGTCCCAGCAGGAAGTCCGCGAAGTCGTATCCGGCGTCCGCCACCGGCACTCCTCCTCCGCCTTGCGCCGTCCGGAGCCCGGTGAACACAAACGTGCCCCGCGGGTTTACATTCGCGCGCACATTCTGCAGGATCCGCCGGAAATCCCCGCCAAACCGCAGGTTGCGCTTTTTTCGGTTCCAGCTCAGCACGTCGCCCAGTTGCCAGGTCATGTCATGCCGCAGCCGCGGCGTCACGTCGCTTAACCCCGAAAAGTGCGTGAATGATAGCGACGGCACGCCGAAGTCAAGCGGGTCCGTCGAAACGCCCAGAATCCCCAGATCCCCTTCGATGTCCCGCACGCCCGCTAAAAAGTTCCCCGTATTTACGCGGTTCAAGTTCAGGTTGACATTCGCGCGGTTCTGCCACGCGCCGAAACTCCTCGTGTAATTCACCCCCGCATTGATTCCCTCGCCCGAACTCTTCCCGCCCAGTGAGGACGAAAAATTCACCAGGTCGCTCGAGCTCTTTCGGTAGTTGAAATTGAAACCGATGTTGTTCCGCGAACGCAGCGCCGCAAACGGCCCGCCCCCGCCGCCTGCTCCCCGGCCGCGGCCACCTGCGCCGCCGTTGGCGTTCCCCGTTCGGTTCTGGTTCGTTTGGTTCGTATCGCCCGCCGGGTCCAGCGAATGCTGAATCCGGAAATTGATGTTCTGGCTGCGATCCGCGGCCGAGGCCACACGGTGAAAATTCTGCACTGTCCCCGGCTGGTTCGGTTGCGGGATGAACGCCAGCAGCCCCGCTGCCGCTGCATTGATCCGGTTTGCCGGAATCTTGTTCTGCGCAAACGGCAGTCCCGTCAGCGGATCCAGCACCCTCACCGGCTTCCCCGCGTTCGGGCCGCCTTGAATCACGCTCGCCGAAAAATCCCCCGAGCGTTCCGCCAGCGTCGGTACCGTCCCGAACACGTCAAACGGGTTCCGCGAAATCGTCCCGAAATAATTCAGGAAATAGAAGGTCGTCTTGCTCGCATCCAGCAGGTGCGGAATCTTCAGCGGCCCGCCCAGAATCGCTCCGATCCGGTTTCTCGAATAGTCCGGCTTCTCCGCCGGCACGCCCGTGAGCGAGTACGCCCTCGCATCCAGCGCCGCATTCCCCGCTTCATAGAAAATCATTCCGTGGGGCTGGTTGATATTGAACCGGCGCGGAATGCGGAAAACTCCTGGCCCGCCGCCACCTGGTCCGCCTCCAAATCCACCTCCGCCAAATCCGCCGCCGCCACCAAGAGGTCCTTGTCCTCCGCCCGGAATTTCCCCCCGGTCGCGCATCTCCTGAATCCGCTCGCGCAGGCGTTCCGGGTCCAGTCCGGCATCGTTTGTATTTGCCGTCGCACCCGTATACGAAAACGACTCCGTCGCCGAGTCCGCTCCGGCAAACGGCAGCGATGGCATCGCCGCCCCGGTGATCGATGTCCCTCCACCCGCCACCTGGGCCGCATCTGTCCCCAAATTTTCAGTCGCTCCACCGAACAGCGCCTGCAGCCCCGCTCCTCCCCCCTGCTCGACGCCGAGCCCCGCCAGCGCCCCGCCCGTGGGGTCCGCCTGCTGCGCCCGCGAAGCCAGTGTCAACGTGAAATCTGCCTTCTGCTTCGTTCCCGACTTGTCCGCCGCAAAATTGATCTCCACGATCGATCGCGCGAAGGCCAGCATCTCCGCCCGCACAAAGTATTGCCCCGGCTCGGGAACCGAAATCGTGTACAGCCCGTCCGCGTCCGTCGAAGTCACATACCGCTTGCGGCTCGCCGGGTGGTACGCCGTCACGCTGACACCCGGAATCCGCAGATCGCCCGACTTCACCGTTCCCGCGATCGTCCCGGAAAACTTCGCTTCCGCGGCGGCGGGGGCGGGGGCGGCAGCTTCCGGCGTCTGCGCGCGGAGCACGGTCGCCACACTCAGCAGCGCCAGCAATTGAACAACTCTTCCCAGATCGAATCCGAGTCTCTTCATTTCGCCTAGCTTCCTTTGACGCACTCCGCCTTGGTTCGTAAGAGTCTGCGAAATCACTTTGTTGCCGCTCAGGGCCCGGCTCCAGCCGTATCGGAAAATCCTGGTGGCACAGGCTTCAGCCTGTCGGTAGCCTCTTCAGCACCGCCCGCTCTGATTCCTTCCCCGTCCAAGCAGCATTTCGAATGGAACGTCCCGGGCGCCTGCCGCGTTCCAACTTTGATTTTTCGGGGCGAATCGCTTCGGCCGCAGACATCCCATCTAATTTGCCCGAATCCCCCGCAAAAGTTCCTGCAAAATCAGCCCCAGGCACAGCACCAACGGGCCACGCAGCACCGTGCCCCCTTTGCGGCTCGCCCGGCGCTACAGTATGATGACTTCCCTTCCCGCGTGCGGAACCCGCGGCGCAATATCTTTGCCGCCACTCCCCGCCGGGAATGCATCCCGAAATGGCGCAAACCATCACCGGCCTCATCGGAACCACCAGCAAGTGGCTCCTCGACCGCATCGTCGGCGCCCTTGCCGCCACGGGGATTAATCCCAACGTCCTCACTTTCCTCGGCCTCGTCGTGAATTTCGGCGCCGCCGCCATGTTCGCCACCGGCCGCTTCCGCACCGGCGCCATCATCATTTTCTTCGCGGGCTTCCTCGACATGCTCGACGGCCAGGTCGCCCGCCGCCAGAACCGCGTCACCGCCTTCGGCGCTTTCTACGATTCCACGCTCGACCGCTACGCCGACATGGCGCTCTACATGGGCCTGCTCGTCTATTACTCCGTCAGCGGACGCACGCCCTACGTCGTCCTGGCCGCCGTGGCCACCGCCGGCTCCGTCATGGTCAGCTACGCCCGCGCCCGCGCCGAATCCCTCATCCCACTCTGCAAAGTCGACTTCATGGAGCGCCCCGAGCGCCTTGTCCTGCTCATCATCGGCGGCCTGTTCGACCTCATGGGCCCTATCCTCTGGGTCATCGCCATCATTTCCACCAGCACCGTCATTCACCGGATCGTCTTCACCTGGCTGGAAATCCGCGCCGGCCGCACCCTCCCCGGCATCAAGCTCAACCTCTAAGAACAACCCAAGACAGCGTTATTGATAATTCTAAAGTTTTATCTTAAAATACTCATATGCGGTATATCCCTCGAACGTTAGGGAATGTCGTCCGGCAAGCGGCCCGGCATTTTCCCGCCGTGGTCGTCACCGGTCCGCGCCGCGCCGGAAAGACGACCCTGCTCCGCCAACTGTTCCCCCAGGCCCAGTACGTGCTCCTTGAGGATCCGGACATACAGGGAAGGATTCGGAGTGACCCGCGGACGTTCCTCGAGGAGTTGCGTCCTCCTGTCCTACTCGACGAAATCCAGAATGCCCCCGAACTCCTGAGCTATGTGCGCACGCTCGCCGATTCGGCCCCCCGCCGGATGGGACAGTGGCTGTTCACCGGTTCGCAGGAAGCGCCGCTGATGCAGGGCATCACCGAATCGATGGCCGGCCGCGCCGCCATCCTCCAGCTTCTGCCTCTCAGCGTGGCGGAAACCCCGAAGGTCAAACTGCTCCACGGCGGCTTTCCAGAGGTGCTCGCCCGGCCGAACTCTCGCGGGCTGTGGTTCGCTTCCTATCTCCAAACTTACTTGGAGCGCGACGTCCGGGCCATCGCGAACATCCGTGACCTGGTGACGTTTCGCCGGTTCCTGGCGCTACTGGCCAGCCGGCACGGCCAGATTCTCAACAAGACCGACCTTGCCGCTCCTCTCGGGGTTTCCGTCCCCACCATCACCGAGTGGCTGCATATTCTTGAAGTGACCGGCCAGATTCTGGTTGTTCCGCCCTACTTCGAGAATTTTGGGAAACGCCTCATCAAGTCGCCGAAGATCTACTGGGGGGACTCCGGACTGGCGTGCTACCTCCTGGGAATCACTTCGGAGGCGGAACTTTATCGTTCGCCTTTCCATGGCCAACTGTTCGAAGGCTTCATCGCGGCGGAAATTTGCAAGAGCCAGGTACACCGGGGAGCGAGGAAGGAGCTCTATTATTTTCGCGACCAGCAGGGCTTGGAGGTGGATTTTCTTGTACCGAGACAGAATGCGGAACTCTGGCTCATTGAATGCAAAGCCGGAAAAACCGTACGGCCCGCAATGGCCGCTCCGCTTCTTTCCCTGGGCCGCGCGCTGGGCAAACGCTCCGGGCGCCTGACGATTGTCCATCAAAAGTCACGGTCGGCTCCAGCCAGTGCGGCCATTGCCAGGGGGGTGGACGCGCTTGATCTCGAGCGATTCGTCGCGGCTCTCGCTGACGGCCATAAACTGCGACGCCCAGGATAAGCAGCTCTCGAGACGAAGAAGGCCTTCGTTTCCAAAGCAGAATTGATCGCATACTGGCTATGGCTAGGTGGCGGCCAGCTCAGGCGCGTCGCGTTGGTCTTTGAGAATCACGTTCGAGAACAGTATTCTGTCTCAAAGCATGATCTGATTGGACCTTGCGCGGCGAAAAATCCGCGTGAATTAGGTTGGAGGCCGCTATGAAGTGGATTACCCGCGATAACGTCAAGGTGGATCGAGTCGCCAGCCCCTGGCTGATCAAGAAATTTGTGGACCCAGCCGCGGAGTTCTGCTTCGTTCCGGCGGAACAAGTGATGTCTGAAGCGAACCGGTTGGGTGCGACACCGTTCGACGTTCCTGGAGTGGAGCTCGGCCATCACGGCAAGGAATGCTCCTTCGAAGCGATCCTCAAAAAGTACAACCTCGCGGCCGACCCGGCTCTCGCACTGCTCGGCAAAATCGTCAACGGCGCGGACACGGACAACTCCTTGTGGCATCAGCCCGAGGCTGCTGGGCTGAATGCAATCGCCCAAGGATTTCGCCACCTGGGCTTTCGCGACGACCACCAAATCAATGCGGCGGAGTGGATTGTCTACGACGCGTTGTATGTCTATTGCCGCGAAATGATCAAATGTGGGAAGCCGCGCGGAGCCTTTCAGGACGCGGCCTGAGCGATTGGAAAAAGCGCAGCTCGCCGCAAGGGGAAGGATTCCTGGCAACGACTACCCACAGACGGCTTGCTCATTCTCTGGGCATTGAGCGAAACGTTGTCGCCGCTTCCGGCGCCGTGTTTTTGGTCGGTCTCGGCGAAGAGCTCTGGAAAAAATTTCTCCCCAAGTATCTCGAATCCCTCGGTGCGAGCGTCGCGGTCGTCGGATTATTTGGCACTGCGGAGGATTTTCTCGATGCGATATACCAGTATCCCGGCGGCTGGCTCGCCGACCATTGGGGACGCCGCCGGGCCTTTCTGACCTATCTTGCTGCTGCTCTGGCGGGTTATCTCATCTACCTCGTCGGCCCATCCTGGCCCTTTCTTTTTCTGGGCATGGCTTTCGTGATGGCCTGGCAGTCCATGGCATCGCCCGCCATCTTCGCCACCATCGGCGACGCGCTTCCCCGGGAGCGCCGTGCGATGGGCTTCACCGTCCAGTCGATGCTGAAGCGCATCCCCATGGTGGTTTCGCCCCTGCTCGGCGGCGCCATGATTGGCGCACTGGGCCTTCACGCCGGCATCCGAACAGGCCTTCTCATCACGATCGCTCTTGTGGCGATCACCATCCCAGTCCTCTGGAGCGTCAACGTGCCCCTTGCTCCCGGCGACTCGGTGCGGCTGTCAGGGGTTTGGAATTCGTTCCACGCCACGCTCAAGCGCTTGCTGGTCTCCGACATTGCAATCCGCACCTGCGAAGGGATGGCGGACATCTTTGTCGTTCTCTACGTCACAAACGTTACCCGCATCTCGATTCCGCGATACGGAATCCTGGTCGCCATCCAGCTCGCCACCGCCATCCTCGTCTATTTCCCCGCCGCAAGGATGGCGGATCGTCTGGGCCGCAAGCCGTTTGTGATCGCCACGTTTTTGTTTTTCGCTCTTTACCCGGTGGCGGTCGTACTCGCTCCCGGTTTCGGATGGCTGGTCTGCGCGTTCGTCATCGGCGGTCTTCGCGAAATCGGCGAGCCCTCCCGCAAGGTCATGATTGTCGACCTTGCCCAGCACAATTTGCGGGCCCGCACGGTCGGTCTGTATTACCTCGTTCGGAGCCTCACAATTACACCCGCTTCGGCGATCGGCGGTCTGCTGTGGAGGATCCGTCCGCAGACTCCTTTCCTCGTGGCGGGGTTAATCGGGGTAGTAGGAACGCTTCTCTTCGCCGCGACCGTTGACGAGAATTACGCAGACCGCTGAGAGACAGGCGCGCTGCTAATCGTCTGACGCCGCTTTGTCATGCAGGTGGCCCGCGAATGACTCCGCACCGCGCGCAACGAGCGGCCCATTGATCATCGCAAATACCCGGTCCCGCAGCGCGGGCACATCTTCTTTCGTCATCCCCTTCGTCTCGATTGTCGCATGAATGTGCACCGCAATCGTCCCTGGCCGCAGCATCCAGTTTCCCGTGCGGTGGTGTTCGAACGATCCCACCAGCGTCACCGGAACGATCGGCACGCCGAGCTGCTGCGCCACGCGAAACCCTCCGTCCTGAAACTCGCTCAAGCTTCCGTCCCGCGTCCGCTTGGCCTCCGGAAACACGATCAGGCTCGTTCCGCCATTAATCGCCTCCCGCGTCATCCGCCACATCCGCTTGAGGTCCGAGGGCCGCAGCACATCCGGCACCGGCACGTTTCCCATGCGTTTCATCAGCCAGCCGTACGCCGGAATCCGGAAGTGCGATTCCAGCTCCCACCCCCGCACGTATTGCGGCACCGCGCAGTACAGCAGGAACGGATCGAACAGGTTCACGTGGTTGACCATGAAGATGCTCGTCCGCTTCGGATCAAACCCCGGTGAGCGGATCCCCCGCACCTTCGCTCCCGCCAGGAACGCGATCCGCCGGCAGAAGCTCCGCTGCATCCAGTCGTGCTTCCTCGGATCCCAGAAAAACGCTAGCACCACGATCAGCGGCGCCACGACGAAGAAATGAACCGCGCCGGCGGACCACAGCATCACGCTGCGTAGCGCCGGCCACGCCATCCTCATATGTAGACGTCCACTGCCGAAGGAAGAATGTCCAGCGTCCGGCACTCCAGCGAAAGCACCTCGCCGTCCACCAGTACCGCCACTGGCATCGGGATCCGAAACTCCACCCGCCGCACGCTCCTCCGCGAAGCCAGGGGGTGCTCCATGTGCGACCCGTCGTAGAGCCGCGGCAACATCCGCAGCAGCCCGATCCGCCCGATCGGTCCCCACCGCACCATTTCGATCAGACCGTCCGATACATCCGCCTGCGGCGCGATCAGCATCGTTCCCCCGGTGTACCGGCTGTTGTTGAAGCTCAGGAACAGGCAGCGCCGCTCGTCCCATTCCTGCTCGTCGTCGCACCGCAGCGCAAACGCCCGCCGGCGCAGTTGCACCACCCGCACGAACACGCCAAGCAGGTACCCCAACTCCCCCAGCGGCTTGAAGTACCGGTTCGTCAGTGCGCCCACGTCCGCCGTGAACCCGATGCTCAGCAAATTGATCGAATAGATCTGTCCCGCCGCGTGCGTCAGGCGCAGCAGGTCACACGGCCGCCGGCGATTTGCGAGCATCGCCTGCATCGCTGCTTCCGCGCCTTGCTCCGAAAAATCCCGCAGGAACGAGTTCCCCGTCCCCAGCGGCAGAAACCCCAGCCCCACGCGTTCCGGCTCTGGCGTCGCCGCGTACACTCCATTCACGATCTCGTGCGCCGTTCCGTCCCCGCCCACCGCCAGAAAATTCCGGTACCCCTGCTGGTAAGCTTCCCGCGCCAGCTCCAGTGCGTGTCCCCGCCCCGTGGACTCGATCACGTCCACATGCAGCTCCGCCCTGCGGAACCGTGAGAGCGCCGGCCCCGCCAGCTTGGCCGACCGCCCGCCGCCTGCCGCGGGATTCACAATCGCAAAAAAGCGTTCTCGCACGTTTTCGTTCCGCTTCCCTACAGCGCCTGCGCGGCCGCGCCGCGTTCCAGTTGCGCCAACCGCCCGGCCAGTTCGTTCCTCTTGATCTTCAGCGAAGCCGTCCGCGGGAAATCCTCATTCCACAGGACCAGGCCGTGCACCCGCTTGTAATTCAGCAGCCGGTTGTTCCGCTCGTTGATCTCCCGCCGCAGTTCTTCTGTCAGCGTCTGTCCCGCTTCCGGGTGGAGCACCAGCACCAGTTGCTCCCCCGTCATCGATTTCTTCGGCCACACGTAGTTGGCCGCGAACACGCAGAACTCCTTCACCGGCAGCCCCTCGAACACATTTTCGATGTCCTCGGGATAGATGTTTTTCCCTTCTTCGGTCACGATCAAGTTCTTCTTCCGCCCGAAGAGCTGCAGATGTCCCGTCGCATCCACCCGCCCCAGGTCGCCCGTCATCAGCCAGCCGTCGCGGATCGTTTCCACCGTCAATTCCGGCTCATGCAGGTAGTGCGACATCACCGTCGGCCCGCGCACCACCACTTCCCCGATTCCTTCCGCGTCCGGATTCTCGATCCGCAGCGTCACGCCCGGCAGCGGCTTCCCCACCGTGTCCGCCCGGAAGGGTTTCAGGTCGTTCACCGTCACCGCCGTGCACGCCTCCGTCAAGCCGTACCCGTTCGCCACCGGAATGCCCAGGTCGTAGAAAAACTGCAGCGTCTGCGGCTCGGTGAACGCTCCGCCAACGATCATCGTCCGCAGCCTTCCACCGAACGCCTTGTGCACTTCCCGCAGCAGCAACCGGCTCAGCCACAAGCGCGGCCGCCCCCGCGTGAATTGCTTGTTGACCCCAATCAGCCGCCCGAGCAGCTTCCGTTTCCCCAGCTCCAGCGCGTCGAATCGCGCCTGCAACCCCTTCTGCAGGTTTTTCAGCACCAACGGCACCAGGCTCACGTAGCTGATCCCGTATTTCGTGAACGCCTCGCGCACAAACTCCGGCCGCAACGTCCGCAGGTGCACCACGGCCGCCCCGCACACAAACGGCCCGATGAATCCCACCATGAAATCAATCGCGTGGTTTGACGGCAGGATGCTCAGGTAGCGGATCCCCGGCCAGAACGGGTAGAGCGAAGCCAGTGAAGCGCACTGTTCCAGGTAGCTCTCATGCATCATCACGCAACCCTTTGGCCTGCCGCCCGTCCCCGACGAGTACACGATGCACGCCGGCGCCGCGCGCTGCCGCGGAACAAACTCCGGCTCGCCCTCCGTCTGAAATTCCTCCCACCGGTGCACTCCCTGCAGTTCCGCCCCCGGCGGCGCCTCCGTCACCAGCACCGTCTGCACGCTCGACTTCACGCGTTCCGGCGCCGCCGCCAGTTGCCTCCAGATCGCGTACTCCGTGATCAGCACCCTCGCCTCCGAATGCCGCAGCAGCTCCCAGTGCTCCGCCGGGCTCAGCTTGTAATCCAGCGGCACCAGCACCCCGCCCTTGTAGAAAATCGCGAACGCGCTGATCGGCCACTTCGACTGGTTCGTCATGATGATCGACGCCCGGTCGCCGGCCCCGAACCCGATCTGCTCGAGCGCCTTCGCGAGTGGGATCGCCTTGTCCCGGAACGCGCGGTACGTCAGCCGCTCTTTTTCTTTTTCCCGGTCCGCTTCGATCAGGCAGGTTTCTTTCGCATAGCGCTCCACCGCGTCGCGGAGCGCCGCTCCCAGCGATTCATACTTGGTGAGATCCAGCATTACAGGCGGGCTTGGATGCGGTCCGCCAGCGTTCGAAAGTCGCTGACGCCCTGCACCTCGTAGTCGGGCAGCTCGATGCCAAAATGGTTTTCCAGGCGTGTCAGCAGCTCCAGCGCCTGCAGGCTGTCGATGCCCAGCTTCTTGAAAAAGTCGTCTCCCGGCGCCAGGCTTTCGAACGGCACGCCAAAATGTTTCGCCGCAAGCTCCAGCACTTCCTGCGTCGTTTGGTCGAGTGTCCGCATATCTCTTCAAATCTACCATCACCGCGCGGCGCCGCAAAAGCCGCGCCCCATTCGGCGCTCGCTTAGGGAATCACCGGCAGCAGCACGTACGACACATGCCCGCCCGAGTGATACACCGTGTTCAGCGCCGGCTTCCACGAAGTCTCGTCGTAGTTCTTCCCGCCGGTATTCAGGTTCCGGTCGAACCGCGGAAAATTGCTCGACGAAACCTCCAGCCGGATCTGGTGCCCCGGCCCGAAGTAATTGCTCGTCGCGTTCAGGTTGATGTGCAGTTCCACCGTCTCCCCGGGCTTCAGCCGCACCGGCTTTTCGAATCCTTCCCGGTACCTCGCCCTCTGAATCCCTTCCTGCACGTTGTACGCCATCCCATTCGAATACACATCCACCAGCTTCGCCGTGAAGTCCGTGTCCGCCGCATCCGACGTCACGAACAGCACCACGTCGATCGGCCCCGTCACCTCCACGCCTTTCTCCAGCGGCGCCGACGTATACACCAGCACGTCGTGCCGCATCTCCACATCCGACTGGTCCACCGCTCCCGCCTTCAGCTCTCCGATCGCCGGCCCCCAATCCGGCCCGCCCACCGTAGGCACCGGCGACCGCGGGTCGTACACAAAATGATCCGGCGCTCCCTGCGCCGGCCGCTCCGTCGTCAGCACGCCGTCTCCCCACCGGCTGTTCGCGTGCCCGCCGCTGCTCAGGTAATACTGCGTGAACTGCGTCCGCGCCAGAGGCCACTCGTTTTCCCCGCGCCACTGATTTTTTCCCATCACGTAGAGCTGCACCTTCGGCATCTTTTCCACGCCGTTCTCCACGCCTTTCAGCCAGTGGTCAAACCACGCCAGGTACAGCCCGAAGAAATCGTACCGCGCGTCGCCCAGGTTCCGCTCGCCGACGATCGTGTTCACCGCCGCGCGATCGTACCGGCAATGCGTCGTCGGCGCGAGGATCACGAATTGGTTGTTCCGCGCCCGTGGTGTTTCACTGTTTTTCTGCATCAGGTCCCACAGCCGCAGCGCGTCTCCCGCGCCGTAGTCGTACCACGAATCCACCACCAGCGCCGGCGCGTCAAACCGGCTCGTCTCATCGACGTATCCTAGCGTCTCCCACCACGGGTCCTTTTCCGCGTGCGTCACAAAATCGTCCCAGTCCGTCGCCAGCATTCCCGCCCGCGTCATCATTCCCCGCAGCGGCAAGCTCCGCCACAACTCCGGCCAGTTCACCTTCGGCGGCGTGAACGCCGCAACGGATCCGTCCGCGTTCCGCGGGCGCTCTTTCGCTCCGTTCGAAACAAACCAATCCGCGCTCGCCGCCAGTTCGAATGCCCCGCCGCGCAGCGATCCGAAATATTGCATCGCCCCGCTCGCCGCCTGCGGATTCATCGCCCGTAGGTGCAGCGGCTTCCGCGCCGCCATCTCCACCTGGTTTTCCCCCGAATACGAGCACCCTGTCGTCCCCCCATTCCCGTTCGACCACTCCTGCCGCGCCAGCCATTCCACCGTGTCTTCGCCGTCCGCGGCGTCCGCCGCGGAAACCGTGAAACTCCCTCCTGATTCGAATTTCCCCCGCACGTCCTGCACCGCCACGCCGTAGCCCCGCGTCGCAAGACGACGTGCTTGGTCTTCCATCCCGCTCGCGTTTTTGTCGTACGGCGTTCGAATCAGGATCACCGGATAACGGTTCTTCAGGCCTGCGTCCACCGGCAGGTAGAGGTCCGTGGACAGCTTCACGCCGTCCCGCATCGGCGCCTTTTTACTTTTTTCCACGCGGATTTCGTTTTTCGCCGGCGCCGCCGCGAATTGCGCCACGGGCACTTGCGCTCCCGCCCCTGGCGGCAGCAACCAGCAACACGACGCCGAGAAAATCAGAAACGACCGTACGCTCGTGAGCACTAGCCGACCCTCCTCGATCTCAATCTTTGTAATCCTTCTCCGTGCAGTCGGGTTCCACGTCGTACCCGAGGTAGTAATAGCGGTGCCATCTCCGCGGACTCTTCAGCGGCATCCCGTCCCACACCGTGAGGTGCAATCCTTCGCTGCTCGCGCACGAGCGGAAAGAATTCGGCTGTCCGTCCCCGTTGAGATCCGCGCGCACGTTTCCCTCACTCAGAGAGAATTGCCCCTCGAACCCCACAATTCCGACTCCGATGGAGCTTTCTAACGAACTGCCCTGCGGAAGGCGCAAGAAATAGAACGCGTCGTTCGGCCCTGTTTCGGGATTCCGCGAGCAGCTCTTCTCCGCTTTCTTGAGTACACGGGCAATAAAATGTGCTTGAGGCTCCCGCAGCGCGACGATATGCACGAGAGCGCCATCTGGGACGTCCGCGTTTTCGATCGTCAAACACGCTCTTCCCTCTTGGTCGGTGTCCGCCACGCCCAACTGCTTTTCATAACTGAATTTCTTCTCTGCAGTGGAGCCTGCCCAGGCGGAAGCCAAGCTCAGCGATACCGCCAGGAAGAAACTTATCCAAACGCGATCTTTAATCGTAAATCGCATCACTGAAATCCTTCCTCCTGCTCATGGCAGGTACGGCATCGCGTCGGTCGATTCCACGAATTTTTTCAGCCCGGCCATCACCGCCGGTCTTGCAAACAACTCGCAGAAAATCTCGATCTCCCGCCGCAGCTCATCGTGCGGCACGGGCTTGATGAATTTCTTCGCCGCCGCGCGCGTCCCCGCGTCGAACTTCGCCGCTTGGGCCGCCGTGGACCGCGCCACCCGCAGTGCTTCTCCTTCTCCCGCCAGATGCGCCGCCAGCCCCACCGCCTGCGCCCGCGCCGCGTTCACGCTGCGCCCGGTCAGCAGCAGGTCCCGCACAAAACCATTCCCCAGGTCGCGCTTCAGCCGCGGTATTCCGCCGAACCCCGGAATCAGTCCCAGCCGCAGCTCCGGAAACGCAAACCGCGCCATCTTGTCCGCCACGATCAGGTCACACGCCAGCGCCAGCTCCAGCCCGCCGCCGAAGCACACTCCGTGCACCGCTGCAATCGTCACCACCGGCGCGGCGTCCAGTGCGTTCAGCACCGCGTGAATCCGCTCCAGAAATTCCCGTACGCCCGCCACGCGCTCTTTTTCCGGCAATTTTGCTGCCTCATGGTAGAGCTCCCGCAGGTCCGCCCCCGCGCTGAATCCGTCCTTCCGCGCGCTCGTCACGATGCACGCGCTCGTCTCGTGCGCCGCCGCTTCCAGCGCCTTTACAAACTCCTCCAGTTCGCCCAGCATTGCTGAGCCGATTTCATTCGCCGGAGCGCTGTCCAGCGTCAGCTCCGCGATTCCCTCGCGCCACTCCCACCGCAGCGTTTTGCCCTGAAACGATTTCATGCCGTCTGTCGGTTCGCCGTCTCTCGCGCCGGGCTCTGCAGCTCGCCCGCATCGTACATCGCCGCAATCTCCGCCGCGAACTTCTCGTTGATCGCCGCCCTCCGCAGCTTCCCGTACGCGGTCAGCAGGCCGTTTTCCGCCGTAAACGCCTCGCGCAGGATCCGGAATCCCCTGATCTGCCGGTAGTGCGGCAGTTCGCAGTTCAGCTTCTCGGCCGCCGCCCGCGCCGCCTCCACTTTCACGTCACCCGTCAGCAGCGCGCACAAATATCCCCGCCCGTTTCCCACCAGCACCACCTGCTGCGCCCCCGGCAGCGCCGCCAAGAGACGGTCTTCCAGCGGCTCCGGCGCAATGTTGTGCCCCGAGTTCAGGATGATCAGATTCTTGATCCGCCCCACGATCCGCCAGTTTCCCCGTAGGTTCACTTCGCCCTGGTCGCCCGTATGAAACCATCCGTCCGCCAGCGCCAGCGCCGTTTCTCCCGGCCGCTGCCAGTATCCCGCAAAAATATTCGGCCCCCGCGCCAGGATTTCGTCGTTCTCCCCCACCCGCATCTCCACGCCCGGAATCGCCGGCCCCACAAATCCCGCTTCCGGCGGGTTCCGCGGATCGTCCATCGTGCAGATGCCCGTCGTTTCCGTCAGCCCGTACACTTGCAGCACCGGAATCCCCAGCATCAGGAAAAATTCCTGCGTCTCCGGCGCCAGCGGCGCCGAACCGCAGATCATCGCCCGCACGTTTGGCCCGAACCGTGCCCGGATCCTCGAAAAAATCAGCAGCCTACCCAGATCCAGCCATACCCCGTCGAACGTTCCCCCCCGCCCGGTGTGCTGCCGCTGCCAGGCGTCGCGCGGCGGCGGAGTTGACGGCTCCGGCACCGGATCGGCGTCGAGGCCCAAGTCCGGGCCAGGATCGTCCGGCGCATGCACCAGCGGGATCACCGGCTCG
>OBEQ010852142.1_pt1 | contig 18471 bp, 24 predicted proteins | sample 1670901 | NCBI WGS metagenome assembly OBEQ01 (sample SAMEA104232315, study PRJEB22302) | groundwater metagenome | biome: forest; feature: aquifer; material: groundwater | place: USA | collected 2011-08-07 | depth 5.4 m
AGCATTTACTGTTTGAGATAGTATCAGGTTGTTAAAGTGCTACAACTCAACAAGATTTGCATCAAGGTGAGCATCTTTGTTATGGGCAAATTGCCCGTTAACTAAATTAATTTTTAACTCTTGACATTTCATAGCTAGTCTTACGGAAAATACTACCAATACTACCAATACTACCAATTTCAAATACTACAAATCAAGAGGAAAGAAGCTTTTTTAATTCATCTGGCAACGGACTTTCAAGCACTACCTGCTTATGACTTGCGGGATGCATAAATGCAATTTTTGCCGCATGCAAAAAAACTCGGGGCAAAACTTTTCTGTCATCGCGAGCAGTTTTTCTTCCTCCATATAAAGAATCACCAAAAATCGGATGCCCAATATGCTTGAGGTGAACTCTTATTTGATGCGTTCTACCGGTTTCTGGATTAAGTTCGAGAAGTGTCATTGGTTCATTCTGAATTTTAAATTCTGAATTCTGAATTACTCTGTAACGAGTTACAGAGTCTCTTCCACCTGCAATCACTCCAAACCGTTTTCTATTCCATGGAAGTCTCCCAACCGGCACACTTATAATCCCCTCCTCTGGCACAACCTTCCCATGAACCAAAGCCAGGTAGGTTTTTTTAACAATTCGTTCTTTAAACTGCCTCTGCAGCTCCAAAAAAGCCTCTGGTGTTTTTGCAACCAGCAAAATTCCCGACGTCTCTTTATCTAATCTGTGCGCAATCCCCGCCCGTTTATAAAAATCCGCTTCAGAATTGTCGTGCTGAACTTGTTTCAGCATCTCGTTTGAACCGGGATCCCGAAACGAGTTCGGGATGACAAAGTATGCCTCAACCCAATCCTGTACTGTTTTCTCGCCTTTTGTCGTATCCGACTTATTCACAGTAATCCCGGAAGGCTTATCCAACACCAAAATCTCTGTATCTTCGTAAATCACTTTCGGTTCCATACCTTGCTATCATAACACAAAAATTGTATTTTACTGAGCAAGTATTGTATAATTTGCCAATGATTCAATATCAGAAAGAAGGTTTACCAGAAAGGTTACCAATACGTCTTGCGGGAAGCACGACCCGAGCAATCCTTGATGCAGGGGAATTTGCGTCATCACGCAATCATCCATATATTGATACAGCACATCTTGCTATGGCTTTACTTGTTGATCCAGACGTACAACAGGAGTTGTTAATGCGTGGCATTAATACAGAAAAGGTGCGCGCCATACTTGAAGAACTTACTTTAAGACATGAAGATACGCCATACTATCCTCCTCGTCTTACTGAACGAGCAAAATTAGCTATTACTCTGGCAGGAATCGAAGCTCAAACGGATGGCGCAATCGAATTAACCTCGCTCCATCTCTTACGGGGAATTGTTCGGGAAGGTGAAGGGATTGGTGCCAGCGTACTAGAAAGCGAAGGACTAAGCTACAGGGACTTTTCATAATTAACATCTTTGAGAAAGATAAAAATTTTAAAATCCTTATTCGTATTTTGCTTTAATGATTTAAATCATTAAAGCAGACTAGAATGCTTTTTTATTCTTTCTCTTTTGATCTTCGACTTGACGCTTTAGATAACTCCATGCTCCTTTCCCCTTCTCTAATGCTGATGGAGCTGACAATAATTTTGTTATTGCATCTTCAAACAAGCCTATCAGTTTCTCTTCTCTGGTAATTTTTGCAATGAGTTTTCTATAACCTTCGCTTCCATACTGGCGAGCAATATTTACTGAAGTAATCGTCGGTGCGCTCACCCGTATGATTTTCTGAATTGTCCGATAGTCATAGCTTTTCTCAAGTAAAAATGCTATGGCAAGCCGTTTTGCCAGCATTATTTTTTCGGTTGGTGTTAGAAAATCGGAGATAAACTGATCTGCTTCTTCTCGATTTTTAATTTCTACAAATGTTTTGAGAAAAATCTCAAAAATGCGATCCGCAATTTGTTTTGAAATTGGATACTTTGAAACTTGTGTCATACCGCTTTAATGATTTAAATCATTTTAGCAACAGCTATACCAGTCCTGTCAAGAAGTGATCTTACATATTTTTTACACATTTATTAAACCAGAGATTATCTTTTTGACTTTTAACAGTAACTGTTCTTGTTTTATAAGAAAACCAAGGGAAACAAGGAAAATGCCAATGAGGAGAAAATCATTGCCGTTGAGAAAAAAGAACACCAGGTCTTTCTTGCCAACAAATCCTGTAACAAAAACAGCAAGAGAAACACAGAGTACGGACAAAAGACCCGTACTCCCCTCTTTGAGATTACTTTTTTTAAAAAGTTTTAGACAGAGAGCAAAAAGAATTGCAGTGACAACAACTGCTCCCAAGAGAACAAAAGATACTGGTGTTTTTTTTGTTGCAATAAACTCCAAAAAGAGTCCGAGAGGAAGAGTACAAAAAAGAGAAAGTGCAAAAAAATCCAAAAATTTTCCCAGTGGTAACTCCTGCTGACGAGCAACAAAAAGAAGAAAAAGTACTCCCCCAATAATACCACCTGCGAAAGAAAGTCCTGGAAAGTATGGGAAAAGAAAAAATACGAGTGGGTTTAAAAATCCAGGAGCAAAATGGAAAAACACATAAAAGAGCCGTGCAAAAAAAAGCGCAACACTTGCAATAAGAAATCCAATATTAAATATTCTTTCGGTTGTGATATGTTTTCGAAAAAGGATAAAATCATCACTCACTAACCCATATAAGCACAGAAGAAAAAGAAAGAAACAAAAAGTGAGTATAAAAAGAGAGAAAATATGCATGCTGCTAATGTTTTATCGAAAACAAAAATCGTAGTACACCAAGAAAAAGAATACTACTACCAATTCCTGTAATAACGCGTCCAACACCAATCAAATCCGCAAGCCCTCCAACAAGAATGATTGGCAAGAGGGAAAAAATACCAACGAGAGCATTCAATGCTCCATACACTTTTCCTCGAAATGCGTCTGTGGTTTTTTCTTGTAGTATGGTATTTGAGGGAACAAAAATAAGCGCGTTGGCAAAACCAAGTAAGAATGCTAAAAAAACCATGAAATGTAAAATATTAATAACAAAAATGTGAGGAAGATACCCATTAATTGCTTGAACAAAACCACGGGAGGCAACTTTGGAACCGTATGGTAAAAGCAATATAGTCACTCCTGAAAGCATAACTCCAATAGTTGTCATTTTTTCTTTTGCCCGATTATGAAAAAAATTACCAATGAGAATAGCTCCTAAAAACATCCCCAATGCTGCAGGAGTGACAAATGCAAGCGGAAATTCATAAACTTTAATTCCCAAAATCTGACTTGCGTAACCAGGGCCTATGACAGCCAAGACAAGAACAATTACTTGAGACATTGTTAATAAAAAAAGAGAGCTATAAATTGCTTTTGTTCGAGACATGAGTCTAAAAAGATTTTTTATTTCGTCTTTTAGTGCAACATTAAATTGGCCAGATTGCTGATCTAAAACAGATTTTTTTTGTTGCGGAATTTGTATCAGCAAAGAAAAGATCGAGGCAATAAAGAAAAATATTGCTAAAACCATAAACACATAGGTCTGCTGAAAAAACAGTAAGAATGGACCCGAGAGTGCGTATGCAATAAGCACCGAACCAAATATCCCAACACCAAACAACGCATTTGCAGAAAGGAGAAGATTTTTGTTAACTAATAAAGGAATAATCGGCGTTTCTGCCGGAATAAAGAATTGCGTTACAATCGCGATCAGAAGCGAAATAGCATAAATGAAAAAGATATTAGCGTGAAAGAAAACCAGCAGTAATAAAAGAAATCCTCGAACCATATTTGTTACCACCAGCATTGTTTTCTTATTACGACGATCAACATACACACCAGCAAGTACACCTAATAATATGGCCGGAATGGTAAAAGAGAGCACGATACCAGATACAGCAGTGTTAGAACTGGTCAGCTCAAACGCCACCACAATGAGGATAAAGTTGAGCATGTTAACTGCAATCTGGGAAAAAATCTCAGCCATCCAAAGATAAAAAAATGGCCGAATTTTCAACACTCGTAGTAGGCGATTGTTCATAAAAGCTTTATACTTTCTCGCAGTATTCTCCGGTTCTTGTATCAATACGAACACTATCGCCCGTATTTATAAAAAGAGGGACTTTTGTTTTTAATCCATTTTCCAATATTGCATCTTTATAGATATTTGTTGCTGAGTTGCCTCGCAAACTTGGTCCGGTCTCGGCAATAACAAGCTCCATTTTGGGAGGAAGATTTAAAGACAGCGGCTCACCTTCTAAAAAGCTTACGGAGAAAATCCCCCCGTCCTTGAGATACTGGTATTCGGGAAACTTTTTCAGAGGAACTTGTATTTGCTCGTATGAATGCTCGTCCATAAAATATAAAAAATCTTCATCCTTGTACAAAAATTGCATATCTTTTTTAGGAATGCGTATTCCATTGACCCGTGCTCCATTAATGAAGCTTTTTTCTGTTGTTGCGCCGGTTTTGACATTTCTGACTTTTACTTTAATATTCGCACTTCCCCGCCCCATTTTTATGTGCTCGTAGGAAAGCACTTGGTATATTTGATCTTTATCTTCAAAAATCGTCCCGCTACGGAGCTCTGTTACTGAAAGCATATTATTTTAGTGAACGTTTAACGCGTATGAGGCCTGAGCATGGAATCACAATAATGTTTTTCTTTTCCAATTCGTCGAAAAACAAATTTGCTCCAATAGAATCAGATGCCATGTGTCCTGAAACAATAACATTAAGGTGGTGTTTTCTTGCTTCTTCAAAGTGCTCTTCACTCATGTGCATTTCAACAATCGTACCAACGCCTGCCTGCGCCATTTTTTCGTACATGAGTTTTGATCCTTCAGTTCCTCCAGTGAACCCAGAAACAACAATCTTCCCTGCTCTATTTTTCTCCGATCCAGCAGTAATTCTTGGTCCTGCCTTCCACTTTTTCGTTTCTTGAAATTCTGGCAATTCTTCTAATATTTCCAATACATCTCCTACTGTTTCTAGCTGTTCGTTTTTTTTCTCTAGCAAATTGGATACAAATGTACAACCAAGGTTATCCCAAACAGTGTGGATTACCATAAAAGACACACCTAAAAGCCGTGCTGCGTCAACGCTCTGAAAATGATTTACAGGACCTAACCTTCGTTTCACTTGCGTAATGCGATCTTTCAAAAGCGACTCCGCAACATTTATTGGTACTCCAAAAGAAGCCATCAGATCAACTTGTAAATCCATAACTTCATCAAGCGAGGAAAGTGCGGCACCATGCGGATGATGTCCAATAACAAGGTCTATATTCTCCCCTTTTTGGTTCAATCGATCTGCAAGCAATATCTCCCCAGTATCAATATCAATACCTGAAAGTATTTTTTTGACACTTGTTTTGGAATCGCCAAAAAGAATTCTGGTGTCTGAGTAGGGATTTTTAAGCGACTCTGTATCAAAATATTTTTTCTTTTTCTTAGGCAATTCTTCGTAGTCTTTTTTTAATCGGGCGAGTTGTTTTTTTACCTTATCAACGCCACGAGGGTCTGCTTTTATCCCCATGTCAATTGCAAAATCGTAGATTTCTTGTATCGTCATAGGAGAAAGTATATAATATACAGGGTTAAAATGCAAAGGCCGGGTGATGGAATGGCAGACATGCGGGTCTCAAAAACCCGTGGGCTTTAAACCCGTGAGAGTTCGAATCTCTCCCTGGCCACAAAAATCGATGCCAAGAAGCTTAGCTTTATTGAAGATACTGCTTAACTTTATTAACCATTTCTACTAAAGTAACATCTGATTTAATAAAATAATCAACCGCCCCCAATTTTTTGGCTTTTTCTATATCCTCTTCCTGTGAGAGGTTTGAAGCTACAATTACAGGAGTTTTAATCCCTGATGTATTTAAGTGGGCTAAAACAGAAAATCCATCCCCTTTTGGCATTAGTAAATCCAAAATAATTAAATCAAAAGACGTTTTAGCAAGAATTACTAATGCTTCTTCACCACAAAAACATACTGTTGTTTGGTACCCTGCAGAGTTTAATTTTAAACACATAACCCGGGCCAAAGGTTTTTCATCCTCAACAATTAAAATGCTTTGTTTTTTTTGTGTATCCATATTATTTAATCTTCCGGATGATCTAAGAATGATTTTATTTCGTCGATAATTCCATCCAGCCGGTGTTCGGCTTTTACATAATATTTTTTTACTCCAAAGCGTATATATGACTGTACATTTTTAGGGCTGGCAGTATTGGAAACAACAAAAATAGGAATGTTTTTCCATTTAGCGCCATCTTGCTTTATTTTTGACACAAAGTCCAAACCATCTTCCTTACCTAGTAAATAATGGTCGAGCCAGATTGCATCCACCTGCTTTAAATCTTCAAGGTAGTTGAGCGCCTGTTCTACTGTCCGGGCAGTCACGACTGCAAAACCATTACTCTCGAGTTTATGTTTAATCGCTTCGACTAATGGCCGTTCATCTTCGATAACCAGCATTGTCTTCTCGTTTGTCATATATTTTATTGTAGCATAAATACGATTTGTCAAGAAAGCGATTTCGTGCCTTCTTTTCTTTTCATGCCCTCCAAAGGAAGTTCTACATAAAAAGTAGTACCTTTATTCTCTTGCGACTCAAACCAAATTTTTCCTCTTGATTGTTCAACGATTGATTTTACAATATAAAGCCCCAGACCTATTCCTTCGGTATCTTTCTCTCTTGCATTATCTGCCCGGAAGAGCTTGGTGAATATTTTATCCTGAGCATCTTTGGGGATTCCATATCCGGTATCTGAAATGGTAAATAACAAGTTTCCCCCATCTTTTTTTAAACTTAAATTAATTGTGCCTTTTTCTTGAGTGTATTTTATGGCATTGGAAAGCAAATTCTGAAATACCATACGAATCAGTTTGGGATCAGTATTAATTTTGGGAATATTTGTATCATATTTTTCACTAACCACCTGTTTTTTCTTAAAAATACCAGGCTGCTGTTCTTTTACCACATCTTTTGAAAGCGCAACTACGTCTGTTGGCAATGGTTGAATAATAAACGTGCCCATTTCAATTCTTGAGACATTTAAAAGCGCATTAACAAGATCTATCATCCGCTGATTACTATGGTACACCTCATCTAAATATTTTTTCTGCTGCGGAGTAACTTTGCCGACGTCGCCCGCTAGAAGCATTTCGGCATACCAGTTGACGGTAGAAAGCGGCGTACGGAGTTGATGACTGGCAAGGGAGACGAACTCTGTTTTAGCTTTGTCAATATTTTTTTCTTTGGTAATATCTCTAAACGTTTCTACAACCCCAATTATTCTCCCATCAAGAAGAATTGACGTTACAATACTGCTAGCAGGAAACCGGCTTTTATCTTTGCGGATATAATAAAAAGGTCTAGTCAAATCGGCTATAACTTTCTCTCCAGACAAAACTTGAGTTAAGATCCTCTCTTTAAATAACACAACATCTCCTTTTTCATCTTCCCTGGGAACAACCTCAACTATATATTTACCCAATACTTCTTGTGTCTTCCAGCCAACCATTTCTTCGAAAGCCTGGTTTACATAAGTTATTTTCCCTTCTTTATCCACCACTACCATTCCATCACCAATACTTGCTAAGATCGCTTCATCTTTAGCTTTTGCCTTTTCCAAATCCTGTGTCCGGTCACGCACCTTTTGCTCCAATGTCGCGTAAGACTCTTTGAGTTTGCCCGCCATATTATTGAAAGCGCGGCCAAGCTGTCCTATCTCGTCATTAGAATTTTTACCAGTAGTAGTAGTAGTAGTAGTAGTAGTAGTAGAGGAAAAATCCAAAGAGGCAATGCGCTGCGCAGCTTCTTTGAGTGTTATCAGGGGTTTGGCAATAGAAAACCAGATAAGAGATAGCGTCAAGATAAGAACCGCAGTTGAACCGGCAAAAAATACCAGAACAAAAATCGTCGTTCTGTTTTGACTCTCAATGGCTCTACTGCGGCTGGCGTTAGCCAGTTGCGAAGCAATGGTAATGTTCTCTTGTGATTTAACGAGAATCTGAGCGATCAACCTTTGCTCTAATTCCTTAATGCTGGCTGTGCCCGCCGAAGCCTTTGGCGAAGGCTGGGCCGAAGGACTGCTGACTTCTGTTTTGGAATTTACAACAATCTGGGAAAAAGTCTGATTGATAGACTCGTTGTTGTCACGAAGCCTTTTTAACGAAACCCGTTCATCAGCTAATGTTATTACAGTGGATGCCTGTAGAAAAAGCTTTTCAATAGATTTTGACAATACTTGCGACTGAATAATTGGTCGTTCGCCGTGGTACAGAAAATATTCATTCCGCAACACTTCCTTCTCGAGTATTGTACTTCGTATGTCACTAATTATTACCTGTTTTTCAACTTCCTTCCTTGCAGTAGTAGCATTTTGAAAAAGAATAAATCCAAGCGTTGCTGTTAAAGCTAGCGAAAAAATAATAAGAATTATGAGTTTTGTCTTGATTGACATACATATGTTACCGAATAATTGTAATTGCCTCTGGTTTCACTTTTTCTAATCCATCAAAATAGATAAAATTCAAATAATTTGGTACCTGCGTCTTATCAGTTAACTTATTTTCTATTATCCATCTAGCTTGATTCTCTAAGGTGAGTAACAAAGATTGATCAAGAGAAACTCTCCAGTTGTGCTTTGGCCAAACAAAATCATAATAATCGTTTGTGAAGTCATACCTTCGAGCAACAATTTCCCGTGCTTTCTGTGGATTTTTTCTCACGAAGTCTTCTGACGTAACCAGCGCTCTGAGGATGCGTTTAACAAGGTCGGGGCGCTTAGTAAGCGTATCTTGAGTAACGGTTAATAACCAGTAGAAAGGGTTCTCTCCTAACGTAGGCCACGAGATTGTACCCGCTTTTAGCGATTTATTGATCAGATATTCCACTGGCAGGGCGGCAGAAACAGCATCAACTTCACCATTCGTAACAGCAGATATAATGTTAGCCCCGGGAACAGGAACAATCTCGACATCTTTAGCTGGTATTCCATGATCTAATAAAAACTGGTGAAAGGCATATTCTGAAACGGTCTTCTGGACAACGCCAACTTTTTTCCCTTTTAAATCAGAAGGATTTGTAAGACCTTTATCTTTTCGTCCAATGATCGTAAGAAACGTGCTTTTATCAATAGTAGCTATAATTTTCGAACTTTGCGTATCAAAAGATTGAAGGGCGAATGAATAATCAGCAAAACCGGCCACATCAATTCTACCTTCCTTGAGATCTTTACCACTTGCAACCTCGTCCGGTTCATCCTTTATTAAAACATCAAGACCTTGATCCTTGAAGTATCCCTTATCTTCTGCAACAAAGTTAAGAAGCTCCAACTCCGCGCCTCTCAAGGGAAAACCTATCGTAATTTTCTCAACTGGGCCTGAATATTTTTGAGGTTGTTTTGGCATCCCTTGCCGCCAAACTAAACTTATGGCAACGATAATAAGAATCACCACAATGGAAACAATAACTTTTTTGCTCATAAGTTTATTTTCTCGCTTCCCTCACAAAAAAATCTCCCCTGCAAACAAAGGGGAGAAAATTTAAAGATTTTTTTTTCTGATTGAGCTTTAAGAGAGAGAGTAAAAGCCTCGTCAATTATTTGAGCAGAATTGTTCATAATTTTACCTATTAATTATATAAGCTATTAGCTTACAGTCTACTTCTATAGTCTCAACTTTTTACCTCTATTGTCAATGCCTTATTGTAGGTGCTGGTTTGGAAATTTTTCTATACCTACTACTTCTCGCCCGTCCAATCCTTTCGAGCAGTTTGGACTGCACCAACCGGGACAATGCTTGTTTAATTGTTGATTGCGGCATTTCACCCTTAAGCAATGAATCAATATTAGCCACGCTTAACGTTTCATCTTTATCGAACAGATGATAAATTTCCAGCTGTTTCTCTGACAGAAGCTTTTCCGGCTGATCTTCCTCCATAACCTTTCGCGCCCTATCTACTTGCTGAAGAAGTGCGCCAAGAAAGTACTCAACCCACGGAGAAATATCCTGATGATCGGTTTTGTGGTTCTTTTGAGCAGCTCGCAACGCAAGATAATAATCTGTTTTTGTATCTTCGATAATTTCATCTAAAGAAACATAGGGAACGTACCCATATCCGGTTTTAAGAAGCAACAGGTTGGTCAAAGCGCGACTCATTCTGCCGTTGCCATCTTTGAAAGGGTGGATAGCCAAAAACTCAAAAATGAAATTTGCAATGACCAAGATGGGGTGAACTTCTCCTGTTTTGAGCTGTTCATGCGTCCAGGCCAGAATGGCTTCCATTTGTGGCTTCACGAGATAGGGAGCAGTGGGGTCAAACAATACCACCCGCTCTCCTTGCGGATTCGTCATAACCACGGTGTTAGGCGCAGATTTATACTTACCTTTATGCGCCTGGTCTTTTTCAGAGAAATGCAGCAAGATACTGTGGAATTGCAAAATCCAATTTTCTGATAATTTAAGAGTACGCCAGTTATCAAAGATTCTACCAATCAAATCAGCATCTCCAGCCACTTCCTGTTCATCCCTGCTCTTTGGAACTTTGGCTTTAAGTCCACGCAAAAAACGGGCGATTTCTTCATCGGTCATTTTAGCGCCCTCTATACGGGTGCTGGCACCAGTGGAGGTAATAATGACCCATTGCTTAAGACGTCCTAAAATCTGGGGGCTCAACCTAATACTACCTTGCCAGAGACCTTTGAACTCATCAACCTTACCAATTGAAGTCAAGATATCTTGAGTCAGTTTTAGGCGTTTATTAAATTGATTTTGAGACATAAAAAATGGATATACCTAACTATATCCAATAGTAGACGATAGTATCTGGAAAGTCAAGTAAATCCTAGTCTCTCATAAACTAATCATAGTCTAATCTCTAATTCTAGAATCTCAACTTTTTACCTCTATTGTCAATACTTGACTTTTATCGTATCATGATGATACGATTAATGTATATGAATGATACGAATATTAATCCGCGTCAAAAACGTATTCTGGAATTAGTTAGTCAGTCAAATGGCATTTCCAGGCTCGAAATAAAAAACAAATTAGAAGGCATTTTCTTCGGCTCTATCCCTACCATTGCCCGAGACCTTAGCTTCTTATTAAAAAGAGGCTCTATCCGTGTCGACGGTAAGGGACGGAACACCAGATATTTTCCCATTAACACAAACCCGCTTCTTAAATATATTGATATTGATCAATATTTTATCCTGGAACCAGACCAAAGAGACGGGGCAAAAAAAACCTTTGATTTTACAATCTTTGAGACACTCTTACCCCTTTTCACTCAAACGGAGATTGAAGAAATAGGTAAAGTAAATAAAAGTTTTTCTAAGGAATCAAAACATCTAAGCTGGGATATTTATGTAAAAGAATTAGAACGGTTCACCATCGAGCTTTCGTGGAAATCTTCTAAAATTGAAGGAAACACTTATTCTCTACTCGACACTGAGACCCTAATAAAACAAAATATTCCTGCTCCAGGACATCCAAAAGAGGAAGCAATAATGATTCTAAATCACAAAAAAGCATTTGAAAGTATTTTGGAAAATTTATCTGATTTTAGTAAAATCTCAATTTCTAAAGTTTCGGAGCTACATAATTTTTTGGTAAAAGGCTTAAGTATAGGCACTGGTATCCGCCACCAAGCAGTAGGAATAACAGGAACCGTCTATCAACCTCTGGACAATCAATGGCAAATAAAAGAAGCTTTAGAAAAATATATTTATGCTATGAACAAGGTTAAATTTCCTCTAGAAAAGGCACTAATCACTCTGGCAATGATTTCTTATATTCAGCCATTTGCTGATGGGAATAAACGGACCTCAAGGATGCTTGCCAACGCAGTTCTTTTGGCAAATGATTTCTATCCTCTTTCCTACCGCAGTGTCGAAGAAACAACATATAAAAAGGCGCTTATTCTTTTTTATGAACAGGGTAGTCTGTATCATCTTAAAAGAATAATTATTGATCAATATAGATTCGCTCTGAACACTTACTTTAAGTAAAATCCCAGCTTTTTATCTTGTGACACTAACAGTTGCGGATTGTTCGGCCCCTGGGGCATTAACGGTTATTCGCCCATTGGCTGATTTAACAATTTTGTAACAGACACCATTAGCATTACATCCCCCGCTGGGATCAGAAGGCATGGAGGTAATATATTTTTCACTCGCTGTTAAAACAGATAAGTCTATGAGTCCTGTACAAGTCCCACCGGTTTTACAGATCTCAGTTGCAGTAGTGGTAATAGATGCTGGCAGAGTTCCGTTATTGTCAATTGTGTATTGGTAGACAGCGTTTAAAATGGTGTTGACATCAACGCGCCGCTGGCCATTTCTGGTGTCACCCAGTTGTTTATTTGGATTGACAGCTAAAATAACGATTCCGGCTAAAATGGCAATAGCAGCTACAACTAAAAGAATTTCAAGTAGAGTAAAACCTTTTTGTTTGGGCAGGAATTTTTTCATATCACACTAACTATTGCAAGTTTTCTGATGAAAGTCAACTAGAAATCCCGCCACCTCATGTTAAGCTCATGTTAAGCATTCATCTCTGGACAAGTCTGAAAAAATTTAGTAGTATAAATTCAGTATGGGATTAACCGAAATTGCATTTAATTTTTCCCTTTTACTCTTTGCTCTTGTATGCTTCGGAAACTTTCTTCTTTTTGCCGATGCTCTGTTTTTGCAGTTTGAGTTAAAAACGTTTCTCAAAGCCTTGGGATTTGCAGCTCTTTTTGTATCTTTTCTTCTGAGATTTTTCGACCATTCCTTAATAAATTTGCATGTGCTTATAAATGCAGCAGCCCTATATGCCATTCTTTTTGGAATAGCAATTGATTACCATTCGAAACTAAAATTTCTTCCAATTCTTCCTCTAGCCGCATATTTTGTGTTTGGGAATCATGGGCTGCTATTTATTGAATCTGCGTTAATTGCTATTGTTATTTTCCAGCTTGTGTATACCACAAAACATAAGGATCTGATACCACTTGGGGTTGGATTTGTGTTGATTTCGATGGGCGAGTATTTTTATTCTCTGGAAACTAAAGCCAACTTAAGTCAGTTGGCAATAGCAGGAGCGTTTCCATACCTTTTTGCATCATTAGTGTTACTTCTCTGGCTGTGGTCGTATCTGGCGCTCAGATTTTTCCATGTCTTAAAATCCGATTAGGTAGATCTGAGCCTTTGGGAAACCCGTTTGACTATCTCTTTTAAAGACACCTCGGTTTTTACCATATAGTCATCAGCTCCCAGCTCTTTGCTTTTTTTAATATCTTCTTCTTGACTGAGTACCGAAAGACAAATAATAGGGATGTGCTTATATTTTGGATCACTTTTGAGCTCTTTTAGCACCTCAAAACCATCCTTTTTGGGGAGAAATAAATCAAGTAGAATAAGCTCGGGTTTTTGGGATTTTGCCTTGGCAATTCCTTCTTCTCCATCAGTCGCATGCTCTATCTCATATCCTAATTTAGAAAACGTAATCTGATATGCACGAAGAAGTGGTAAATAATCCTCAATTAAAAGTATTTTTGCCATATATTCTATTTAATTATCCACATAAAATTATTAAAAGTCAACTACTTCCTGCCAGATAGCTCTAATACCATGATCCTGCCCAGGTATAATTTGTAAATTTTGGAGATTTGTGCCTACCCACCAATTTAAAATTGGTTACCCCGGCATTATTTGCCATTTGATCCAAGCGTGTTAAATCCTCTGCTATTGGAGTTTCTTTAGCTTCAATTGCCAAGTTAGCATCTAAAATAAAATCAATTTCGTGTCCGGTTTTGAGAGCAAAATATTGAATTTGACCAAGGCGCGCAAGCTGATTAAAAAGTGTATTTTCAAACTGCGCTCCGCTTGAAAGATCTGCCAAAGTGTTGGCAAGTCCGGTATCACAAAAATAAAGTTTCCGGGATTTTACAATCTCCCGGTCGATATTTTTGGTATATACAGGAACAGTATAGATAAGATAGGTTTTTTCAAAAAAAGAAACATAGTTTGTGACTGTTGGACGTGATAAACCTGTGAGACTGGATAATTTTGTATATTCTACCCTGCTGCCAACCCGGCCTGCTAAAAGTTTTGCCAGAGCATATAGATTGCGCTCATCTGAAAAATCAGCAAGAGTCCGGATATCAATATTCACATACGAAGACATAATATCCAAAAGGATATCACGCTTTTGATCTTCTGTCTTGGCCAGTACTACCTGAGGAAACCCCCCGAAACGGATGAATTCTTCATAATAAGACGAGAGACGGCTGTATTCTAAATTGTTAAATTTTTTTTCTTTCCAACTGTCTTTCCGAAACGGGATTTCTTTAAAAGTAAGAAATTCCCCAAAATCCAGCGGGTGTAGTTCAAAAATCTTTTTCCTTCCGGACAATGATTCTGAGAATAAATTTTTTAGATAATACGAGCTTGATCCTGTTACAATAAATTTGATATTGTGATGATCTGATAAATACTTAATGGCGCTTGGACTATCAGGTGCCAATTGTATTTCATCCAGAACTACTATCATCGGCTTATCTAATGTTAACCCCCGGGCCACAAATGAGTCACGGATTGCTTCATAGTTTTTTTGTTCAAAGAGTTCACGGTTATCAGGGCGTTGAAGATCCAAGTAAAGTGAATTTTTATTGGAAATATCTGCCAGCATTTGTAAAACCAGGGTTGTTTTGCCTGTCCTTCTCATACCGGTAAGCACAGTTACCGCAGGGAGACGGGCATGCGATAGAAGTTCCGGATAAATTTTACGCTTGTAAAACATATGTAATTATCACTTTACAGAAAGTAATGACTTCTGTCAAGTCCCTTATGCTCCCCAAAGGTTAAAAATCCGCCACTTCCTGCCAGGAAGTAATATTGACGCTGGGAGTAATCTTATCCAAGGTGATACTTATTTTTCTAACAATTGTTCCCACGGTACCAGAGGAAATTACAGTTCTGTTCTGACCTGTTAGTTTAGTAACTGTATAAGTGCAGCTTCCATTACCTAAAGTTATAGTTGCGGAACCGGAAAATGGAGTACTTTCCTGAATTTTTTCTAAAGCCTCCTCTGCACAGGCATTTGCCAAAGCCTTGGCCTGATTTGATTGATCCATGGCCAGAGAGGTTCTAGAAAATCCCAGACCTAAAAGTATTAGAGAGCCAGCCACTACCCCACCAATGGCTACTAAAAATAAGGTGCTGAGCAATGTAATATATCCCTTTTGGTTTTTCATTTTCTTAAGCCTGCTGAACCATAAAATTTTTTCGAAAAGCTATACTCAAATCTGCCTGAGGGATTAGTATAAGTGAGGGTAAAACTAACTCTGATAGTATTTGGAGTACTCGCTATTGAGAGATTTTGAAAATTCAAATTAGATACTGTTACTTTTGAGGAGGTTAAATTTACAGTTGCACTTGCTCCTTCTTTAATACGGACTGCGCCAGTTGATAGATCAAAAACAGTCGGGCTGCTTGCTCCGCTTACAACTGTTACAGATAAAGATGTAGCACTATTTCCTATAGTTGGAGAATTAATGGCAGTGGCATTCCTGGTAGTTTGGGTGATTAGTTGCATAACCTGCGAACCTTCTTGTTCAACTTCGGCAATGGTTTGATTTTTGACTCTTGATTCAAGAGTAAATCGCAGCAGAGAGGCTGTGGTAAAAACAATTATTGAAGCAATACTTATATATAATAGTAACTCAATCAGAGTAAAACCCGAATCTTTTTTATTGGTCATTGATTTCCACCTCCACCACCTTGACTAGATTGTTTCCAATTCGTCAGATAAGTAGTTAAATTTACACTGCCTGTTCTTTGATTATTCTGCTGCCAGGTGATAGTACTAACAATTTGTTTCCTGTTTGAGTCACCATTAACAGTACTTATGGTAATCTGCCTGGTATAAAAACTGTCTGTAGTATCAGAACTACCGGAAAAGATCCATTGATTTCCTGATATAGTCAAGCCCTTTGTCCCATCACTCAAATTGGAGAAAGCAGCATCCCTTATATTTCTGCTGGCTTCCAAACCTTCTTCTGCCAAAAATGCAGCCCTGGTCCTTTGACCGGCTAAAGCAGTGCTTTGGGATCCATAAATAAACGCTCCCATAAAAGCTGTCACTATTAAAACCAAAATTGATGCAGAAAGAAGAGCCTCTATAGTAGAGAACCCTACGTCATTGCGAGCAAAGCGAAGCAATCTTCTAAATGTAATAGATTGCCGCGTCACTTCGTTCCTCGCAATGACAATAATGGGTTTACTTATGTTCATATTAATAATCCAAAAATCCTTTAGAATTAAGCGTAATATTTTTTATCTCATTGTTAGAACTGATTAAAACAAGCGTACCTGTTGTGTTAGGGTTTCCTAAAAGTTTAGAAAAAACTACCTCAGAAACACCTGAGGGGGTAACATTACCGGAAAGTGTATAAACTTCATCAAAATTAGTATCCCGCAAGGCATAGCTTATTCCTTTAAATAAGGTTATATCAGTTTGTTGTAACTTTACTCCCCAACTAGTATCTCCATCTACCCCTTGAGATAAAACTTGAGCCCTTCTTAGAGTTTGTACTGTAGTATTTGTAGCTACATCCAGATCATTTCTCACTTGCAGTAGCGAATAAACAGGAACAGAAATTGCAGCCAAAACCGTAATTGTGGCAATCACTAATATTAGTTCAATCAAGGTGAAGCCTTTACTACTCACTTATTAAATCCTCCAATCAAACTGTAAATCGGCAGGATAACTGATAAAGCCACAAAAAGTACTCCCAACCAAATGATGATCAAAAGAACCGGTTCTAATATAACTATTAGATTTTTAGTGGTGATTTGTAACTTATTTTCAAAAGTTTGGCCAATATTTATGAGTACCTCAGGTAATCTGCCTGAGCGTTCCGAAGTGATAATAATTTGCTGAATATGTATTGGTATTAGTTTATTGGTATCTTTATATAATTTGAAGCTGCTTTCAAAAGAATTACCTTGCCCGATATTTTTTTCTAAGCTTCCATATAATTTTTGATACGCTATGGTGGTTGTTGAAGATGCCAGCGAACTGAGTGCATCAGTCACTATCAACCCTGCCTTAAGGAGTGTTCCTAAAAGAAAACCAAACCTGGCAAGTTCAGTTTCCATAATAATCTTGCTGAAACCGGGGAGTTTTAATAATATAGATTCGCCCATGTATTTTGTTTTTTTGGCAAAAAAAAGGAAGTAGGCAGTAAAAGCAATCAAAAAGATCAAAAGTGGAATCACAACAATTCCAAACTCTCCCAAGAATTTCCCCACAAAAATTAAAATCTTAGTAATCAGGGGAAGTTCCACTCTGAGCTGGGAAAAAACCAGGCTTAATCTGGGCAAGATAAACCAAGCGATACCAATCCCTATGATCAATGTGAGAGAAAAAACAATCACGGGATAGATCATGGCAGACTGGAGTTTTGAGGAAAATTCTCTGTCTTTTTGCTGCTGTGTAACAATTAGTTTTAAATTTTCTGTGAGGTTTCCGGATTGTTCTCCCAATCGTATTAACGCTATAACATGATCTGGTAATAACTTACTCCTATCCATTGCCATCCAAAAGGCGGAGCCAGAGTCGATTGCCGCCTCTATTGAACTTAAAATTTTAAACATTTTCTTGGAATGGGTTTCTTGCTTGATAGAAGTTATAGCCGAGGATAGATCAATGCCTGAAGTGATCATCACAGCAAGATTTTCTAAAAAATAATCTTTTTCTTCATTTGCAAACATGTTTAAGAACGGGGAGAAGCCACCCGCAATACCTCCTCTAAGGTAGTGACGCCTGCTTTAACTTTTTCTATACCGTCTTCAAATAAATCTTTAGAGCCCTCAGATTTTGCAAGCTGCCAGATTTGATCAACAGAGGGTTTTTGCATTATCAGCTCGCGCATTTGCTTTCCGACTGTGATAAACTCAAAAATTGCGCTCCTGCCTTTGTAACCTGTCCCATGACAGACTTTACAACCCTTACCTTTATAAAGAGTGGTAGAATCATCAATGAAATGATTTGTCAAATTAGGTAATATTTGGTGTAGATAATCTCTAGGATATGGTTGGCTAAACCTGCAAGCTGAACAGATTGTGCGTACCAACCTTTGGGCAATAATCAACTCTATCGTTGAGGCCATGAGAAATGGCTCGACTCCCATATCCAACAGCCTGGGGATGGCGGTTGCCGCATCATTGGCATGAAAGGTGGTAAGCAGAAGGTGACCGGTCAGTGCCGCATTGACAGCAATTTCTGCAGTTTCCCCATCTCTGATTTCTCCTATGAGGATAATGTTTCCCGACTTGTTCAAAAAGGGCTAAATTAGTGCGACAGTGAAAGCATTGCCAATATTTTTTCAGTTTCTGTGGATATCTCGGAACGGAGAATAATTTCTTCGTTTGTCAGTGTGTGTAATATTCTTGCGTCAGTTACTTG
>OBEQ012590407.1_pt1 | contig 18468 bp, 20 predicted proteins | sample 1670901 | NCBI WGS metagenome assembly OBEQ01 (sample SAMEA104232315, study PRJEB22302) | groundwater metagenome | biome: forest; feature: aquifer; material: groundwater | place: USA | collected 2011-08-07 | depth 5.4 m
ACACCGCGGCTCAACGCGGCCGGCCGGCTCGGCGAGGCGCGGCTGGTGTCGAAGCTGCTGATCGAGCCCTCCGCGACCGTGAGCCGGCATCTCGCCGATCGGCTCGGCGCGCACCACGACACGACCAAGGCGCTGCATCGGCGGATTCTGATGGAAGCGCAGGAGCTCGCGGGCCGGCTCCATTTCCGCGACAACTACGTGATGGTCGTGGGTCGGCGGGGCTGGCACTCGGGCGTGATGGGACCGATCGCGGCGCAGCTGGCGGATCGATTCTCGCGGCCCGCAATCGCGATCGCGTGGGACGAGCACGTGGGTGTGGGGTCCGGGCGATCGATCGCGGGGTTCGACTTGTTCGATGCGCTCAGCGCGTGCGGGCCGATGTTGATGCGCTACGGCGGCCCCCCGCAAGCCTGCGGGTTGACGATCAAGCTCGACGCGGTCGAGACGTTCCGCGAGCTGATCAACCGGCATGCGCACAGCCGCCTCGTGCCGTCGGCGGCGCGAGAGTTGCTCAGCGTCGACGCGGAGATGCCGCTGACTGAGCTGACCTCGGCCGTCGTCGAAGAGCTCGACCGCTGCAAGCCATTCGGGCAAGGCAACCCGCCGCCGGTCGTGGTCGTGCGAGGGGTGACGATCGGAGCCGGACCTTCGACGGGGAAGTGGGCAAGCGACGGCCGCGCGCAGCTGAAACTTCGCGAGCGGACCTATGATGGGCCGATCGACGTGCGCTGCGACCTCGCGGCCACACCGACACTCACAGACGACGGGGTTGTGCTGTCAGTGCGCGATTGGAAAGAAACCAACGAATAAAGCCGCCAACCATCACAGTTGGCGGCTTCTCGCGAAGGTCTTAAACGGCCTTAACGACCCGCTCGCTCTTCAAACAGCTGGTGCAAACGCGAGCGCGGAGTGTGGTGCCGTTGAGTTTGATGCGGACGCGCTGGAGATTCGGCAGGAATGTGCGGAGGTTCTTTCGGACGGTGCGTCGACCGACACCACCCTTTTTCTTCAACATTCCGCGATGCGTGTACGTGCGCCCGGCGACCGGGCCCTTGCCGCAGATTGCGCAACCGGATTTCGATAGCGTTGTCGTCATAGTAACCGGCATTATACAGAAATGCCCTTCGTCCGCCAAGCCCCGATTCACGAGCTCCCGGTCCGGTTCGTCAAAGGCGTCGGGCCGGCCAGAGCGGAGCAGCTGGTGCGGCTCGAGATCCGCAGCGTCGAGGACCTGCTCCTCGCCGTGCCGCGGCGCCATGAGGACCGCAGCCGATTGGTCGCGATCCGCGACCTCGTGCCGGAGCAATCGGCGACCGTGCGCGCCCGCGTCCTCACGAAGAACCTGCGGCGCATTCCCGGACGGCGCCCGATCGTCGAAGCGTCGCTGAGCGACGAGACCGGTGTGGTGCGCTGCGTGTGGTTCAACCAGCCGTATCTCGCCACCATGCTCGACGTCGGCCACGAGCTCATCGCCCACGGCAAGGTCGAGCTGGCGCGCCGCCTCGAGCTGGTCAACCCGGAGATCGAGCGGATCGAGGACGATTCGACCGAGCCGTTGCTGCACGCGGGCCGCATCATCCCGATCTATCCGCTCACCAGCGGCGTGACCCAGCGGTGGTTCCGCAAAATCGTGAACGCCGCTCTCAATGCGTACGCGGCCGCGATGCCCGAGCTGCTGCCGGCCTCCGTGCGACAGCGGCACCAGTTGCCCGGCATCCTCGAGGCGCTGCGGCAGGTCCATTTTCCGGAGTCGTTCGAGCGGCTCGAGCAGGCGCGCCGCCGGCTGGCCTTCGAAGAGTTGTTCGGCATGCAGCTGCGCCTGGCGATGCGCCGCGCGCGGTTCGCGTCGCGCCGCAAGCCGCAGCGCTATTTGACCGACGCGGGGCTCAGCCGCGGGCTGCTCGAGCGGTTGCCGTTCTCGCTCACCGATGGCCAGCGGCGCGCGTGGGAGGAGATCGTCGCCGACCTCGCCAAGCCGAGCCCGATGCTCCGCTTGCTGCAAGGCGACGTCGGCTGCGGCAAGACGGTCGTGGCGGCGCTCGTGATGGCCGTGGCGGTGCAGAGCGGCTACCAAGTGGCCGTGATGGCACCGACGGAGCTGCTGGCACAGCAGCACGCGCGCGTGCTCGCCGACTATCTCGAGCCGCTGGGCGTGCGCGTCGGGCTGCTCGTGCAGGGCATCAAGCCCGAAGCGCGCACGACACTCTTGCGCGAGCTCGCGACCGGCCGCCTGCACGTGCTCATCGGCACGCACGCGCTCATCGAAGACAGCGTGGTCTTCCATCGGCTCTCGCTCGCCGTCATCGACGAGCAGCACAAGTTCGGCGTCTCGCAACGGGCCGCACTCGTGCGCAAGGCCGCGATGCCCGACGTGCTCGCGATGACCGCAACACCGATCCCGCGGACGCTCGCACTGTCGATCTACGGCGATCTCGCGTGCTCAACGATCGCGGAGCTGCCGCCGGGCCGCACGCCCGTGCGCACGCGTTGGTACACCGAAGCCCACCGCGAGCAAGCCTATGATGCGATCCGCAAGGAGCTGCAGAGTGGCCGGCAAGGCTACGTCGTCTACCCGCTCGTCAACGCGAACGATCGGCAAGAGCTGAAGGATGCCACGCAAATGGCTAAGCGGCTGCAGCGCGAGACGTTTCCCGAGTTTAGCGTCGGACTGCTGCACGGCCAGATGAAATCTGCGGACCAGGCGGCCGCGATGCGCGCGTTCCTCGCGGGCGAGATCCAGCTGCTGGTGTCGACGGTGATCGTCGAGGTCGGCCTCGACGTGCCCAACGCGACGCTGATGCTCATCGAGCACCCCGAGCGCTTCGGCTTGTCGCAGCTCCACCAGCTGCGCGGCCGCATCGGCCGCGGTGCTGCGCCCGGCACGTGCGTGCTGATCAGCGATCCGGAGGATGAGACCGCGCGCAAGCGCCTCTCGTTCTTCGCGCGCACGACCGACGGATTCCGATTGGCGGAATTCGACCTCGAGCTGCGCGGCCCGGGCGAGCTGCTCGGCCGGCAGCAGCACGGCTGGTGGCGGTTCCGCGTCGCCGATCTGGTCCGCGACCAGGCTCTGCTCGGTGTCGCGCGGCAGGACGCGTTCCGGATCGTGGAGGCCGACCCGCGGCTGGCCGACCCGCAGTGGGCGCCGCTGATCGCCCGACTCCGCGCCGCGTCGGCACCGCCGAAGCCGCAGGCCTGACATGCTCCGAGTTGCCGCCGGCCGCCTCAAGGGTCTGACCCTGCACGTCCCGCCGGAGGTCCGGCCGACCGAGGGCATGGTCCGACAGGCGATCTTCAATATTCTCGCGGCCCGGATCCCCGGCGCATCTGTGCTCGATGGCTGCGCGGGCAGCGGTTCTCTCGGCATCGAAGCGCTCTCGCGCGGTGCCGCCTCCGTAACCTTCATCGAATCCGAGAAAGGCCACGTAGACGCGATCCGCGCGAACCTCGTGCGCCTTCCCAGGGATCTCGTGGCGGGGAACTGGCGCGTCTTGCACGCGGACATCGAGCGGGCGGTTGAGCGGCTGGCCGGCCAGGGTGCGGTTTTCGACGTCATTCTGCTCGATCCACCGTACGCCGAAGAGGTTGCGAAAAATGCCTTGCGCGCCGTCGCTGCCTATGATATCCTTGCGCCCGCTGGAATCGTCTGTCTCGAGCACGCCGAAAGAGTGCGCGCTGACGAGGCAGCCAAGCCCCTCGTCCTGGTCAAGCGGCACCGGTACGGCAACACGGTGCTGTCTTTTTATGAGCCTGCCGGCGGTCAGCAGGACCCCGACGGAGACCTAGACAAGACAGATGTCGATGGCTAGGATGGTTTCATGATGCGTGCCGTCTACCCTGGCACGTTCGATCCCGTCACGTACGGGCACATCGATATTATCCGGCGGGCGCTGACCATCTTCGACCAAGTCATCGTCGCGGTCGCGCACAATCCCGGCAAAGGACCGCTCTTTACCGTCGAGGAGCGCGTGGAGCTGTTGCGTCGGGTGACGCGCGGCCTGCGCGGCGTGACGATCGACTCGTTCGATTCGCTCGCGGTCGACTATGTGCGCCGCAAGCGCGCCCACGTCATGGTGCGCGGCCTGCGGATGCTCTCGGATTTCGAGTATGAATTCCAAATCGCGCTGTCCAACCGGAAGCTGTCCGCGAAAGTCGAAACGATCTTCCTGATGCCCAAAGATAGTTACGCGTACGTCTCCGCTCGATTGATCAAAGAAGCCGCAGCGCTTGGCGCCGATCTCTCCGCGTTCGTGCCCGGCGCTGTCGAGACCGCCCTCAAGCGCAAGCTCGGCCGGGTTGCGGCCTAGCCATGCTAAGCCAAGCGAGCCGCCACATGAGCATGAACATCCCCGTCAGTCGCGTGCCGTCAGAGGGTCTCACCGAGGATTTCACCTGTGATCCCGCGACCCTCGACGTGACCCGCGTTGATGTCCAGCCGAAGAACCCGCTGACCGTGTCCGCGCTTTCGACGCTCACGGGGCGGGAGCTGATCGTGCGCGCGCAGATCAACTGCCAGGTCCAGCTGGAATGCGGCCGATGCCTGCAACTCTTCGAACAACCGATCAGCACATCGGCGATCCTCAGCTACGAGGTGCAGCCGACCGACGTCGTCGACATCACCGAGGATGTGCGCCAGGAACTGATCCTGGCCTATCCCATGAGCCCGATGTGCCGTGAGGGGTGTCGAGGCCTCTGCCTCGTGTGTGGGCAGAACCTCAACATCACCCGGTGTCAGCACGATCAGTGAGGTGAACGGAAATGGCGCTCCCGAAACGGAAGCATTGCTCGGCACGGCGTGACAAGCGCCGCAGCCATTGGGGACTGACGCAGGCCGGGGTGACGCGATGCCCCCAGTGCGCGAAGGCGATTGCGCCGCACCGGGTGTGCGCGTACTGCGGCTACTACCGCAATCGGCAGGTCCTCGTCATCGCTGAGAAGAAGACCCGCGGCGAGAAATAACCATCAGCGCGCAGCTCGAAGCTGATGCAACGGCTCGTGGTCGTCCCGCAGGCATCGAGAGCAGTCCGGTGGTGATGGCGGCTTGTCCGATCAACAGCCGGTGTTGCGACCCGGTGCTGCGTTCATGAAAATCGCCATCGATGCGATGGGCGGAGACATCGCGCCGCAGACGCCGGTCGCCGGCGCTGTGCGCGCGGCCCGCGAGCTCGACCTGGAAGTCGTCCTCGTCGGCCCCCAGGACGTCATCGAACAACAGCTCGCCCGTTACCCCAAGCGTCCATCCAACATTTCGATTGTGCACGCGCCCGAAGTGATTGCCATGAACGAGCCGGCCGCGGCGAGCGTGCGCAAGAAGCGCGACTCGTCGATCAATATCGGCGCGGGGTTGCTCAAGAGCCGGCAGGTCGACGCGTTTGTCTCCGCCGGCAACACCGGCGCGGTGGTGGCGGCCGCGACGCTGCGAGCGGGCCTGCTGCCGGGCGTCGAGCGCCCGGGGATCGGCACCGTGCTGCCCGGCGTCAAAGGCCAGACGTTGCTGATCGACGTTGGTGCTAACATCGACCCGCGGCCGCTGCACCTCGTGCAGTACGCGCTGATGGGCGAGGCGTACGTGCGCTGCATGCTCGGCCAAGCCAAGCCCAGCGTCGGGTTGCTCAACGTCGGCGAGGAAGAGGGCAAGGGCACCGATTTCATCAAAGAAATCTACAGCATGCTCGAGCGCTGCCCCATCAACTTCGTCGGCAACGTCGAGGGCCGCGATATTTTTTCCGGTGAATACGATGTCATCGTGTGCGACGGGTTTGTCGGCAACGTGGCGCTCAAGACTGCCGAGAGCCTCGCGCACGCGATCAGCCAGGTGCTCAAGCGGGCGCTGGCGATGAACCCGATCACGCGGCTCGGCGCGTTCCTCTCGCGGCCGGCGTTCAAAGCGCTGCGCCAGGAGATCGACTACTCCGAGCATGGCGGAGCACTGCTCCTCGGCGTCGACGGCATTTGCATCATCTCGCACGGCGCGTCGACCTCGAAGGCGCTCAAGAACGCGATCCGCGTGGGGTACGAGATGGCGCGGCACGACATCAACCGGCACCTGGTGGAAGCCATCAGCCGGCAGGTCGTCACCCCCTAATGCCGACCGCCGCGCGCAGCCGTCGGATCGGCGTGGTCGGCACGGGCATGTTCGTGCCCAAGAAAGTCCTCACCAACGCCGACCTCGAAAAAATTGTCGACACGACCGACGAGTGGATTTACTCGCGCACCGGCATCCGCGAGCGGCACGTCGTGGAACCCGGCACGGCGACCAGCGATCTGGCGGAGCACGCCGGTCGCGAGGCGCTCAAGAACGCCGGGCTCAAGCCGAAGGACGTCGACTTGCTGATCGTCGCGACGACCTCGCCGGACATGTTGTTTCCGTCGACGGGCTGCATCTTGCAGCATCGCTTGGGCATAGACAAGGCCGTGTGCTTCGACATTTCGGCCGCGTGCTCGGGCTCGGTGTTCGGGATCATTACCGCGCAGCAGTACCTTGCCATGGGCCGCTATAAGAACGCGCTGGTGATCGGCGCCGAGGTGCTCTCTAGTTTTGTCGACTGGACCGACCGCTCGACGTGCGTCCTCTTCGGCGACGGAGCCGGCGCGTGCGTGTTGGCGCCGGTCACGCGCGGCGGCATTCTCGCGACCGACATGGGCTCCGACGGGTCCGCGGCCGAGCTGCTCTACATGCCGGGCGGCGGCTCGAAGTATCCGCCCTCGTACGCGTCGGTCGATCAGCGGCTGCACTACCTGCGCAGGAACGGCGGCGAGATTTTCAAGCTCGCGGTGCGGCGGATGGCCGAGTCGATGCAGACCAGCCTGAAGGCCGCGAAACTCAAGATCGCCGACATCGATATGGTGATCCCGCACCAAGCGAACATCCGCATCATCCAAGCCGTCGCCAAATTGGCCGATGTGCCGATCGACAAGGTCTTCATGAATCTCGAGCGCTACGGTAACACGTCGGCGGCGTCGAACTTGATCGCGCTGCACGAGGCGGCGGAGCAAGGCCGCATCAAGCGCGGCGACCGCGTCGCGCTGGTCGCCTTCGGCGCAGGGCTGACGTGGGGGTCGATCGTGCTGGAGTGGTCGACGTGATGGGCGGGCTGGCGTACTTGCTGCCCGGGCAGGGCGCGCAGGCCGTCGGCATGGGGCGCGCGTTTTACGACCAGTTTCCGGAGTCGCGCGAGGTGTACAAGCGCGCGAACACGCGCCTGGGGTTCGATTTGACCGCGCTGTGCTTCGAAGGTCCGCAGGAAGAGCTGACCAAGACCGAGCGGTGCCAACTGGCGCTGTTCGTGACGTCGATCGCGGCGGTCACGGCCTATGAAACGCTTGGGTCGCAGGGGCTGCCCGTCGGCGCGGCGGGGTTGAGTCTCGGCGAGCTGACGGCGTTCGCGATCGGCGGCGCGTTCACGTTCGCCGACGGATTGTACCTCGTGCAAGCGCGATCGGCGGCGATGGCGGAGTGCGCCGCGCGACGCCCGGGCGCGATGCTCGCGGTGGTCGGGTTGACCGAGCCGATGATCGCTGAGATTTGCCGCGAGGCGGAGGTGGTCGCCGCGAACTTCAACGCGCCAGACCAAATTGTGCTCTCCGGCAGCGTCGAGGGCATCGCGAAGGCGGAGCCGCTGGCCAAGGCACGCGGTGCGAAGCGCGCGCTGCGGCTCGAGGTCGCCGGCGCGTTTCACTCGCCGCTGATGCAGCCGGCCGCGGACGCCTTGCGCAAGGCGATCGCGAACATCAGCCTCGCGCGGCCGCGCTTTGCCGTGGTCAGCAACGTAACCGCGCAGCCGGTCACCGAGCCGGACCAAATCCGCGAGACGCTTGTCAAACAGATCGTCAGCCCGGTCCGCTGGGACGCGTCAATCCGCTACTTGGTCGGCCAGGGTGCGGGCACTTTCATGGAGTTTCCGCCAGCCCGCGTGCTCACCGCACTCCTGCGCAAGATCGACGGGAGCGTCAGGGGCATCGCCGTCGACGAGCCCGCCGACTTCGACAAGCTCGCCGCCCCCGCCGCCTCCTAGCGTCCGCGACCGCATCGGTCGCCCGAAAACAATCATCCCCGCGCGACACTCGTCACGCGGGGATCTCTATTTTCAAGCGACTGTTGTTACGGAATCGCCAGCATCCGCTCGATCGGCACCACCGCTCGCTTCGCGACCGCCGGGTCCACCGTCACCTGGTGGCGCATGTTCACGAGCGACCAAAACACCTTCTCGATCGTGTTGCGCTGCATGTAGTGGCACGTCGCGTGTTCGCTCGCGGGCATGAACAGCTTGTCGGGGTTGTCCTTGCGCATGCGATGGAGGATGTTGTTCTCCGTCGCGATGATGAATTCTTTGGCCGGCGAGCTATTGACGTACTTGACCATGCCTTCCGTCGAGAGGATCTGGTCGGCTAGGTCCATCTGCTTCGTGAGGCAGCCGCATTCCGGGTGCATCAAAAATTCCGCCTCTGGGTGCGCGTCGCGCAGCGCGTCGATGCGCTCCGGCGAAATGACCGCGTGCGTGGGGCAGTAGCCCTTCCAGAGGTGGATGTTCCGCTTGGTGCGCTGCTTCACCCAGCTGCCGAGGTAATAGTCGGGCACAAAGAGGATTTCTTTGTCGGCGGGGATGTGCTCGACAACTTTCACCGCGTTGCTCGAGGTGCAGCAGTAGTCGCATTCGGCTTTCACCGCCGCTGACGTGTTGATGTAGCACACCACGACCCCGGCTGGGTGCGCGGCCTTCCAGTCGCGGACCTGCTTCGCGGCGACCATGTCGGCCAGCGCGCAGCCGGCCTCGAGGTCGGGGATCAGTACGGTCTTCTCGGGGTTGAGCATCGCGGCGGTCTCAGCCATGAAATGGACACCGCAGAAGACGATGACCTCGGCCTTCGTCGTCATCGCCCAGCGCGCGAGGTTGAGCGAGTCGCCCAGATAATCCGCGATGTCCTGGATCGCCGGCTCTTGGTAGTTGTGCGCGAGGATGACGGCGTTGCGTTCGCGCTTGAGCTGCGCGATCTTGTCGGCGAGCATCGCGACGCGGTGCCCGTTGCCGTTGGCCGCGTGGCCATGGCCGTTGGCGTGGCCGTTGCCGTTCGTCGCCGGTGTCGAAGCCGCGATCGTCGCGTTGTCCATGTCGTGTCATCCTGCAGCCGTGCGGCTGCCTCGTGTGTCAGAAGGGCGCGATGATGCCTTTTTCCTGGAGCTTGATCACGTGCGTTTCCGTGAACGAGTAGAGCCGCGCCGGCCGGCGCCGGCCTTCCGATTTGTACTTGCCCGTATCTTTCAGGATGCCGAGCTGGAGCATCTTCTTGCGGAAATTCCGCTTGTCGAGCTTCTTGTCGAGGATGACTTCGTAGGCGCGCTGCAGGTCCGAGAGCGTGAAGGTCTTGGGCAGCAGCTGGAACGCGACGCTGGTGTAGTTGACCTTGTTGCGCAGCCGCTCGAGGGCGGAGTGGACGATGCGCTTGTGGTCGAACGCCAGGCCGGGCAGGCGGTTCATCGCGAACCACTTCGCACCGGTCAGCTTCGTCTGCGCCTTGAGTTGGAACTGACCCCAGTCGACCATCGCGTAGTACGACACGGTGATCACGCGGCCGCGCGGGTCGCGGTCCAGGTCACCGAACGTGTAGAGCTGTTCCAGGTAGACGGTCGTGACGCTCGTGGCTTCCTGCAACTCCCGCAGGGCGGCCTCGTCGACGGACTCCTGGTGCCGGACAAGCCCGCCGGGGAGCGACCAGGCGCCGCGGAATGGCGCTTTCGAGCGTTTGACGAGCAGCACGCGCAGGGCGGCGTCTTGGATGGTGAAGAGGACGATGTCGACGGCGACTGCGTGGTGCGCCGTCGCGGCTTCCAGCATGGGTAGTTCGCCCAGCTTGGTGAGCCGGTGCTCGGATGAGGAGCCGTTGCCATTCGAGTGGTTTGTGCTCATAGTGTATTCAGTACACTTATAATATAGTGTATCCGATACACTCGTGTCAAGACAAAATACGGCCCGCCCAAATGCTCGCTGAGCGGGCCGAACAGGGTTACTGGGACTGGCTGCCGGAGGTCGCCGGCCGCTTGGTTGTCGTCGACGTTGCTGACCCCGAGGACCCGACGAGCGGTTCGGTTGTTTGCGGGGTCGCTGCGGGCGGCGTGGCAATGAGTGCCGGCGTCTGAGATTGTGGTTCAGCCAGCGGAGTCACTGTCGGCTGTCGAGCAGCCGCGGGCGCCGACTCGGCGTGGCTGGTGCTTGAGTCGAGCGCTTGCGATTCTGCCGCGTGTTTCGCATCCTCGCGCTGATAGTATCGCGTTTTTGTCGCGGCCTTGGTGCGACCCACGATGTGGCCCAACACCGCGCCGATCAGCGGTCCGCCCGGGATGAACATGTAGTTGCCGATGTACGTGCCATACGCCGGGTAGAGAATTTTGTAGCCTTCGATCTCCTGATCGCGCTCGCCGACTTCCGTCAGGTAGACCAGCGCCGCGTCGGTGGCCTTGTATTCCTGGTAGAGGTCGACGCCCGGGATAATCCGCAGCAGTGCGTACGTGCCCTTGTACTTTTTGCGGTTGAAGTCGTTCACGTGGCCGGTCTCGTGGAGCGCCACGACCGGCAGGTCGGAGTAAATCTGCACCGTATCGGTGAATGGGTTGTACATGTCCCCACCGATGAGGCCCGCGAAGAGTCGGCCCGGCAGCAGCACGTCGGTGATCAGCGTCGTCGGCAAGCCGAGGAGCAAGCGATACGGCCACGCCACCTTGCGGTTGTGCACGAGCCGCGAGAACGCCAGGCCGGGGTTATACTCGTTGAGGCTGAAGTGCGTGCCCGCCGAGCGCGTCTTCGGCCACTCGATGAAGCGGACGAGCTCATCCTCGGTCGCCGCGGAGACCATGTGGTTGTCCATCTTCACATTGAGGAGGATGATTTTCGCGGGCAGGGCGAAGACGTTGCCGATCGTGTCGATGACGACGTTCGGCTTGCCGCGACTGATCTGCGGGTGCGGGCCCTGGCCGGTATACGGCACCGTCCCCGCGCAGCCGGTGAGCGTAACGGCGATGACGATGCGCAGGACACGAGGAACTGTGCGATGGCATGCTCGAGAAGTGAACATGCCAATACGCTACGAGCGGATGCGGATTGTGTCAAGCCGTCGGACATCGAGACAGACTAGTGAGCAGGAACCGGGACGGCGTGCGGGGTCGGAGCCGGCGCGGGTGCGGATTGTGGCAAGTCAGGAGCCATCAGCACCCGGTCCATGCGGTCGTAATAGCGGCGGCGCGCGCTGACTTTCACCCAGGCGATCGGGTGGCCGAGCAATGCGCCGGCATACGAGCCGAAGGGAATGGGCGCGTACGCGCCAACATACGTGCCGAAGGCCGGCCACAGCGTACGATAGGCGTGGTATTCCGCGTCTCGGTCCTCGGATTCGAGGATGTAGCGCATCGCTTCATCGCTGGCCCGCCACTCCTGATACAGATCGACAAACGGCACGAACCGCAGCAGCGCATAGGTCCCGCGGTGCGGGAACGTCGCGAAGTCGTACGCGTGGCCGGCTTCGTGCATCAGGATCGCCGGGTCGTCGGAATAGAGGTGTGCGGTGTTCGTGAACGGGTTGTAGTAATCGCCTAACGGGAGCAGCCTTCCTGGCAGGAGCACGTCGGACAGGAGCGTTGTTGGCAGCCCCAAGACGAGACGGTAGGGCCAAGCCATGTAGCGATTCGTGACGAGCGCTTTGAGATCCTTGATGGGCGTGTACTCGTTGAGTCGGAATTTCGTGTCCTCAAACGCCGGCTCGGTGCGCGCGTCGAGGAATTTGATGAATGCGGCCTCGGTTTCCGCCGAGATATGATGGCAGGCGAAGTGTTTGTTCCAGAGGAGCAGCTTGAACGGCGCGGCGAGGATGTTGCCGGTCGTGTCGAGGACGGGGATCGGTTGGCCGCGAGAAATCTGCGGGTGCGGGCCTTGGCCGACATACGGCGCGGTGAAGGCGCAGCCCGCGAACGGGCCGACGGCGATCGCAATCGCCAGCCATCGGCCCGCCCCGCGTTGGAGTGAGTGACGGCGACTCACCAAGTCACTGGCTTTCGGCAGCCGTCTGTTTCGCGGCGATCGGCTCCGATGAGCTGGAAATCGGGAGGATAGTTGTCGCGTGTGGGGTGATGATGTCGAGTGTTGCGGGCGTCGTCACTGCTGGGAGTTTGCGGATATCTGCGCCGGTAGGTGTGCCCGTCGGTAATGGCGAAACCGTGGTCAACGGGGCTATCGGGCCGGTGGAAAGAACCGCCGCGGTCGATGCGGCGGATGTTGCAATGCCGGATGCGTCCGCGTTGGCCGAGGTCGTCGTACCGGTTGCCGATGCTGACGTTGTCGAAGTCGTCGACGCCGACGCGGCGACATGCGGTGACGCCGAGTCGACGCGCGCGGCGATCTTGCTCTCCACGTAATCTGCGATGCGCGAATCGGTTGCGTTGACCAGCAGCGGTGTCACCGAGTTGTCGTAGCGCACGAAGAGGATCCCGCCGACGAACGCGATTGCGCTGTAGAGCACCCAGCCCAACCCCTCGGTCCACGTACGGTTCATGTCCGCATGGCGGATGTCGAGGTCAACTGGCACAGACATGCGCGGCAGCGTGGTGTTTGTTTGCGTGTCCGTAATGTCGACATCGAAGCCGTAGATGGCGCGGTAGTCGTACCCATGCCACGCCGGCGTCCAGATCAGGAAGCCCGGCCAGTTGATGAGGAAGTTCCACCCGCTGCCCTTGTATTCGCTCGAGGTCGACACCTTCACGATGTAGTCGACTGTGCCGCGCGTGTCGTCGGACAGCAAGAACGGGTAGGTCACCTTGAAGCCGTCGCGCTTGAGCGCGTTGACCGTCGCGGTCAGGAACCGCTCTTCCTCCGGCTTCGTCGTTGAGCCGATGATGCCGAGTTTGATGTCGCGCGTCTGCGAGCTAAACGACTCCGGCTTGTAGAGGTCGAGGTTCTTGACCTGCAGCGAGTGCGCGCAGCCGGTCATGATGAGCGCCGACGATACCAGCCATGCCAACAGCGGTGACGCCGCGCGTGCCCGAATGACTCTCATTGCCATTCTTGCTCCCTCCAGTCGTTCGGTAGTCCCGTGCGTTCGACGCTCCGGCCTTCTCGGAGCACGGACGCGCGCCAACACAGACGTGCATCGAGCGGATGATGGGTACGGATGAGGTCACGAGGTTCGCACCGCGGCACGATGCGCATCATGTTTCGTCCGGCGACGGGAGCGATTCGGTCTGGTCGATGATGTCAGGCATGGTCGGCTGGGGTGAGGGCTGCGTGGGCTCCACCGTATTCAGCGGCAGCTGGCGGACTTCGGCGACGAGCTGGTTCGAGATCGATAGGAACGACTCCATGGCGGCATCCGTCATCATGCTCTTGTCGGTCGGCAGCGTCTCGCTGGCTTCGAGCTCGTGGCGCCACACGACCTCCCCGCTGCGCGCGTCGCAGAGCACGAGCAGCGCGGTGGTCTTTCCCCATGGCAAGCTCTTGCCGTTCCGCCAGCTGAACGTGTTGGCGAAGTAGAGCGGCAGCATGATCATTTGAAACTGCTGGTTCTGGCTGCCGAAGAAGTGCTTGAGCTCGCCGCCGAGGACGTAGTCGACGTGCTGCCGCTCGCCGATCGTGCGGACCTGCGACCGGTCGAGGATGTCGAATCCATCGCTGGGCACGCGGACCAGCGTGGCGTCCGTGAAGGCATTGGCGGATTGGAGGTAGGCGGTGAGTCGTTCGGAGAGCTGCGCGGGGACGTTGCCCGCGAACGCGTCGTCGCTGGTGTAGTAGTCGCCGCTGCGGCGGTTCCAGAGGAGGAGAAACAGGCCGCGGGGTTGCTGGCCTTGGTGTTCGTTGTCGGGTCGGTGATCCGCGAGTGTGACGACCGCCACGCGGTAGGGCATCGGCTCGGCGTAGTACGAGGCACGCTTCTCAACAGGCCAGTGGCTGATAGCCGATTGCGGGGTCTTGATCGCGCAGCCGGCAAGGCCAGCCACGCTCACAGCGACGACGATATGGATCGGTGAAGTCTTGATCTGTTTCATTTGAACCGTTGCGACTCTAGCATTCCACGCAAATCGTGTCAATATAAATTTGCTATATACGCAACAAATATTCCACAGCTGCACACATCGGATGTCGGTAGTTGGCAACGGAGTACGGCGCTAATGCACGGGGAATTGTTCGGATTCCCCCGATGGGCGCCTCTCTAGTGCCGGGGTTGGTGGAATGAAGTCACGCGACTACCAGTTCGCCCTGGACTGGCTCGCCATCCGCGCGCAGAATTTCGAGTTCTTCAAGGTATCCGTCGCTGGTATGAAGGAGCACAAGGATAGGGCATTCGTTGGAGCCTTCAAGCGTGAATTCGGCAACCATATTGTTGCTCGACTTCAAGTGGCTTGGCACGCGTGGACGGTCAATGACTTCGAGAAACACGGTCCTGCAACCACACTCGCACCTACCGATTACCTGTACGGCCTCCGCTTGTCGCCGAAGGATGTCGACCCCATCAAATTCTTCAATCAACAAACGATCAAGTAATTTACGCTCAGAGCAGGATAAAGGCCGACGCGGAACCGGATGGTTCTCTGGAAGTAGTCTCATCCTGGCATCTCACATAACTTGTTTCCTTCCGCGAGCCGACGGATGCGCTGGCTGTGCGGGATGCCTGTCGGAATGCGTCACATTGTCCTCAGTTCCCCGGATTCCCCATACCTTGGGGACGATAGTTCAAGTTCACTGTGTCGGCCACTTCAAATGGGTCGGCTGATATTTGGCAATGTCATCTCCTTCAGGGATGTCGGCCACCGTTAGCCAGATCCAGTATTCGGCGTCACAAAGGATTTCCTTGATATCTTCGTTGACTCGTTGAAGTCGGCCTAGAGTGTCTTTGGGAATTTTAAATGGCTGGGTGTCTTTGCCACGATCCAAGTTTAAAGTTTCCCCATCCACGCGAGCTTTGCCAAAAAATACGGAACCCTCATCTTCCCCAGTTTTTCCCTTGGTATATAGCACAACTGCAAAGTTCTTACCTTCTAGACTCGAAAGATCGGTCATTGGTCTCACCGAGAGGTTGGCTTATAGCTGTCTAATGTTGATTCCGGTAGGCTCTCCAGGGCCACCTCCGTCCTTAGGTTTGATATAAACATTTCCCTCGGGGTCCTTATACAAATCAATTGGTCCTGTGTTGCGTCCTCCTTTGAGTCCTTCTGGGTCAACTCCTGCTTTCTTTAGCTTTTCAATCTCTTGTTTCGAGAGTCTCCTATCTTGTTTGGGATTTCTCCGCTGGTCTTCGCCAAGACTAGGTGTTTCCCCAGCATCATCTGACGGTTTCGGTGTTTCCGACACGTCCAGTGCGTTGTGCAGCTGCCCGAGATTCTCCGAGGGCATCGGATGGATCAGCCATCCACCGGGCGGCCCGTCCGGAATCGAATCGCCGGGAAGGATCGGGGTCGGCTCACGAACCGGATCTCCCGGCGCAGGGTTCGGCGGCTTCGGGATTGGATGGATGAGCGGCCCCAGCGTCGGTGTCGAGGGAATGAAGGGCGTGCCGGTGCTGTTGGGAGTTGGGGAGGTGCCGGCCGATGGCAGTGATGGAACGATCCCTTCGCTGGCTTCGGCTAATTGATTCGCCGTAAGCCGCGCCCCGGCGGCGATCCCGGCGGCCTGTGCGGCGAGGACCAGTGCGCCCTCAATCCCAGCTGCAGCACCCGCCGTCGCGACAATAGCTACGACCGCCGCGACAATCGCGACGATCTGGAAGAATTTTTTCCAAAAGCTGTGGCCGGTCGGATCCACAATATGTAGCCCGTTACTCAAAACGAAGAAAGGCCGCCGTCCTAACGTGGCGCCTGCGCGCGGGTTGCAACCAGGCGTATCCGGTCTGAACCTGACGCAGTTGTTGGGACCAAAGAAGTCTGCCGGGTTCCAACTGGATACATATCTGCAGGAACAGCGGCAACCGCAGCAACGGGCGTTGTCAAAGAGCGAGCCGCGCTCCTGTCGATTGTAGTCTGGAGGCAAACGAACGAGGCCCCAGATTCACGGTGGTCCAGTTTTCAGGGATCAGGTCAGTTCTTGCAATTTTCATCGTCGCGTTGTTATAGAATGCCCGGCAAAACATTCGTCAGCCGGTGCTTCTCTTCATCGGTCAATTCGAAATATGCGTCCTTCTCATGAGCTATGGAGACCAGCCAAGGAGTACCGTCATCTCTCAGAAGGCAAAGATCTTCTGGACGTTCGGGTTGGATCCACTCGTACAGGCTGTGAACTTCCGCCTTAAGAATCTCGGCAACCTTGTTTGCAAGCTCATATTTATACAGCATTGCCTTGCTCGCCCCTAGAAGCTTCGTGCCTGGCCACTCATCCTCTCGTGTCGCTGACCTGAGAAATGTTTCCAGCCTTTTAAGAACCGATTGTCCTGAGTCGGCGATTCGCAAGGAATCTCGTACTACTAACAAGGCAAAGCCGCACTCAGAAGACGCGTGCTCTATTAGTTTTTGGTAGACATCGCCTACGGGTTCTTTTCCTAGATTGTATGTGGTTTTCATGTTGATCACTTTATGGGTAGGTGGTCGACCGGGCCAAGATGAATATGAGGCTTTCTTCCGTGTGGACGATTCGGATGAACCTCCGGTCCGCGGAACGGAACGCCCGCTTCTTTCGCCAGTTGTTCAAGTACTAGGGCTTCAGCCGCGGTAACGCCGCCTCTTCGCTCCGCCTGTCGAGCTAGCTCGATCACTGCTTGTTGTTCAGGTGTAAATCGTTTTCCCTCTTTTGGGCCTACTGGTTTGCTTTGTCCGGCATCGTCTGACGGTTTCGGCGCCTCCGACACATCCAGCGCGTTGTGTATTTGTCCGATATTCTCCGGCGGCAGTGGATGGATCAGCCAGCCACCGGGCGGCCCGTCCGGGATCGGGTGACCTCGACTGCTCAGCGGTTCATTAGTGCAGTTTTTTCGGGCGCAGGCCGTTACCCGAGTCTGTACCTTACACCGATCTAGCTTCCAGGGATTAGGTCATCTGCCGGACGGGATACGATGTCTTCATTTACACAATCAGCACCCATTGATCACCGCGCTTGATTTGATAAGACTCGAATTGCTCGCTATCCGAGTCAAGCTCGATTACCTGACCTTCATCGAAGAAAAGTTTGAGACCCTTCTTATCTTTCTTCGCTACCTGAGTTAGAACGTGTCCAAGTAATGGAACTAGAATCATGGCGGATGTTTTTGAATCACGACAATCTATTTCTCGGCCGGTTTGGTCTCGATAGCGACACGTCCCCTCGATAAGAATCGATACTTGATCCGTAAAGTGCAAAATCGTCTGATGCAACCCTACCGCAACCTGCATTAACTCCTTTTGCTCTAGAAACGAGAGATCGATGTCTTGGGGTATTTCACGCATTTTGTCCTCCTAACGAGGGAATGGGACATGTGTTCGTGCGCGTGATTGCGCTCTTGTCACATTAGATGGCGGCTTACCAGTGCTTGGATCAATAGGTTGCCCATATTCATTGTACTGGCGCCAATATCCGTTTGGATATTGTGCTGTCCGAGGTCCTATGCGAACTGTGTGTCCGGGTGGAAGATTCTCTGGAACGGGCTGCGGTGCATTCGTTGGTGGCTCAAAATTTGGAGAAGGCTTTGGTCCTCCCTCCGCTTCATCCTTCGGTCTGGGCGTCTCCGACACGTCCAGGGCATTGGACATTGGTCCACTGTTTTCCGGCGGGATCGGATGGATCAGCCAGCCACCGGGTGGCCCGTCCGGAATCGAATCGCCGGGAAGGATCGGGGTCGGCTCGCGAATCGGATCTCCCGGCGCGGGGTTCGGTGGCTTCGCGATCGGGTGCGTCAAGGGTCCCGGGAGTGTTGGCATAGGGATGAAGGGGGTGCCGGTGTTGTGGGGCGTTAGGGACGTGGTGGCCGAGGGTAGCGATGATGCCGGTCCTTCGCTCGCTTCGGCTGTTTGACCGTTGTCCATTTGGTTGGCCGCAATGAACGACCCCCCAGCGACCCCGGCGGCCTGTGCGGCGAGGATGAGGGCGCCCTCAATCCCAGCCGCAGCACCCGCGGTCGCGACGACCGCCACCACCGCCGCGATAATCGCGACAACTTCGAAGAATTTTTTCCAAAAGCTGTGGCCGGTCGGGTCGACAATATGTAGCCCGTTACTCAAAACGAAGAAACGCCGCCGTCCTAACACGCATCGTTCGAGCGGGTTAGAAAACCGCGTATCCGGTCTGAACCTGGCGCAGTTGTTGAGACCAACAAGGTCTGCCGGGTTCCAACCGGATACATCTCTGGCCGCAGCTGCGGAAACGGGCGTTGTCAAAGAGCACGCGTGCTCGGACCGATTATAGTCTGGGGGTGGATGGACGAGGAGAGATTTCTGCGAAGCTTACGAACGTGGCGACTCGGGCGGAGGCGGCTTGCGTTGCGCGTCCCACCGGGCGCGGAGATCATCAGGCGACGCGGGGATCTTGGCCA